>JACLAC010015446.1_pt1 | contig 29216 bp, 28 predicted proteins | sample 8027881 | NCBI WGS metagenome assembly JACLAC01 (sample SAMN15725517, study PRJNA655200) | protist metagenome | isolation source: fluorescence activated cell sorting (FACS) single amplified genomes of... | place: Spain: Blaines Bay Microbial Observatory, Mediterranean Sea | collected 2016-01-19 | reverse complement strand
CCTGTAGCTAAAGCTATACTCGAGCTCGAGTGGATTAAGCCTCCACCTCCATCCCCGACAGTAGCTCCCCATAAGTTTTAATATCTCCTTTCCGCGCCGCCAGAATTGCGTCTCGAATCACCACATCCTTTGTGTCCTCCGCTGGCGTCCGTCCCTTCCGATCCTTCACCGTCGTGTCAGCATCCGCGTCCAGCATGACCTTTACGCAGCCGCGGTGCCGCTGGAACGCCGCGAAATGCAACGGGTATTGTAATTTGTCGTTGCACACATTGAGAGACGCCATGCGGGGATGTTTAACTAACAACGACAGGATCTCATCATGGCCGCGCCTGCACGCCCTCGACACGGCGGTAGCGCCTAGAAAGCCTTTACTAGTTCACGTCTATGCTGATCTCGCTCTCTGTGTACTGAGGTAGGTCCAGCTCCAGCTGTTTCGAGGCTTCCAGCTTGAGCGAGAGCTCCAGCAGAAAACGGACGGCGTCGACGTGCCCTCCGTCCACTCAGTAGATCAGCGGCGTGTTGCCCGTACCGCTGTCATTATGAAAAGTCGTACACGTTGCACTCATTACAACTGCTTCAGCTCTGCGACGTCCCCTGCAGCAGCGGCGATGGTCGGTGGCGTGCTCGGAACCGGTGGTGGATATTTTTCGAGTGGCGGGATGGTAGATGCATTTGGATTTGCAAAGGCCGCGGCCTCCAGCTCCGGCGCTGTGCTCGAGAACGCCTTCACAGTATCCGTTAACGTTGAAGAGCCTGGCACAGCATCCTTATCTGCAGAAGTTGACATTTGTCGACGAGCCACGTGATATGATCCAATAGAAAATGATGGTCTTCAGTTCGAATTATGCGTCTAGCATTGAAGTGACAAGATACGGCAATTTGAAATTATTGACTGCGAGCAACGCGATGCATACATCTTTTTAAACTTAATCTGCCTGACGCATGTTGTAATCGAAAGCGTAACGTTGTCAATGGCAATTGCAAATTTGTGGGAGTGCGAATATAGAGTGCGTAAATGCAAAACATTCAGGAACCATAAACAGCAAAATCAAAAAAAAAAAATTATATTGACGCAACGTTCACCATAGCCATATTCGCTACAACAAGGCCCTCAATACATCATGAAGATCAAGATTGTGCAACACTTACATTTATTCATCACCCTCACTGGTGATAATACGCCGGAAACAGCGTAAACGCTCCGTGAAATCTGTTCACCCCTTGCAACTCCTCTTCCGTCGCCATCATGTTCATACCTGCACCTCCACTGCCCAACGCTCCGCCCACACCCATGCCACCCAGTCCCAGCATCGACATAGGATCCATACTCGCCAATGTCGTAAAGTCACTACTGACAGCTGAACGAACTGTTCGGAATCACCGTACTACTATACGACGACGAAGCAGCCCTGGTTGGGTCCGATTTTATCCCTTAAATGAATCTCATCCAAGCCCTCTGTGTTCTGGAAGTAGCTGCAGTGGGGGTCGCCACCGGAAAACACGTCACGTGAGAATTTGAGGCTGCCGTCCGATTTTAACCTAGTCTCAATCTCCACCGAGATACTTGCGTTAAAACTGCCACTACCTCTACCCGCATGCGCTCCGTTGATCAGCAGGATGCACGTCCCCACGCTCGTGACCTCCTGATACAACGTCAAACCTGAGTACAGCTCACGGCGCGTCGTATAGCCACCATGAAGCATGTGCTCCATCACTCAGTACCTATAGTATCATCAGTTCACCGTCGACCGATCGATATTGACAAAATTACTAACTGAAGCACACGAAAGTGAACTCCTTCTCACCAACGCCATCTCATCCGTCCAAAAGGCCTAGTAGCACTGTTTCGTCAAACCCACTACCGTTGTTGAACGCGTACGGAATCTACAGATACCGCCCCGGCTTCAGGATCGCTTCCAGCACCACACTGCCGCTACTACTGACGCTTCGTACTGCTCTTGTAGACTAACCTGTTGTCACTAAACCTTTTCGAAGAGCACCAAGCCCAGGTCCAGCACGCCCGGGTCCACCCGCTCCTCTCGCTGAAACAACGTGAGCAGGACTTCACTAACTGTCGAACACTGACACCTCAAACGCCGGACTGCTGCACTGCCCGTTCAGCAGTCACTCCTGTGGCGGAAAGCTGGATCTGAACCGTTGCGGCTCCATCCAGCTACTATCGAAAATGAGAGATGGTGAGCTCGGAGCAAAACGCCAGCACATCCTCGAAGCGCATCCAGAAGGACGCCGTGTCGCTCAGTTCCTGCTCGATCCTCATTAATTCCTGCACCCCACCGTCATTAGTTTTGCGAGAGCTTCTTCGTGCCGCCAGGGCTGGTCTACGTCGAGGATTCTAGTCAGCTACTAGAGGGCGTTCACGACCTTCGTCTGCAGCTGCTCGGGCCAGAGGCTGAACGAGTGCATCGCGCCGTAGTACCGGAAGTCCTCGTTATTACCACGGGTTCCGGAGTTGCACCAAGCGAAACACTTCGCCTCAGTTACTATCCAGAGTCCAGACTATTATGACACGCACCGCCCGATGCTGTAGCAGTGCGAGCTCAGCAGCCCCAGGCTCTCAAGTCAGCCGCCATCATTATAAGTGCTCGTCCTCACTACCGTGTAGCCGCGCACATGATCATGTTCTCACTAGCTGCAGCTCTCCAGCCGGCTCCACATCAGGTCGATGTCCTCACGCACTTCACTAGCTTATGAGACCGAGGTTGATGGCCTCACTAAGCTTGCTGTTTCATGGCGTCGTCGAAGGAGTTCCTCCGCTGCCAGAGTTCTGCGTCAAATGCGGGGTCATTAGGGTTAGTTTTTTTGGAACCCGATCCCGAGCCAGAGTCTTTTTTGCCCTTTATTGGGGACTTCTTCTAATTTCATGGAGACTTCTATTTTCATTTCGGACCAGCATCTGTAGTACCTGAACCTGAGCCTCTCGGACTCCCGCTAATCAGCTTGCTACCATCGTCCAGTCTATGTTCCATCCCCACCAGCGAACCGCCTCGAGTACCTCCTCATCCTCACCCTCAGCTCCGCCCCGCTTTTTTCAGCAGCTCTCAGATCTTGAACTTGATGCACGGGTAGCCCGTGATCACCCGAAACGCCTCACTACGGCGAGCCTCCCTCCACCTTCTCGTAGCACCCCAAGAGTTTACTAGTGCGCCTTCTCGATTAGCGGCGCCCACAGCTGGTTGCCCCTACTACCCAGCGTATGCGAAGACCGGTTCGCCTTAGAACAATCTGCACGGGAACTGATCGTCTAGCAAGGTGTACTTCCAGTGCCCACCGTCACACAGCTTCACGATGTACATGCCGTAGTCGTTGATACTGCCTTCACTAGGAAAATCAGTCGCAGAAAAGGGAGGTGATCAGGTGCGGAGCTCTTTCGCCTATCTATCAGAGTGCGCCGAGGAACCAGCAGTTGCCGAGACCGCCCTGCGATATGTCCTTACTAGAACGCGTTTTTGTCACTAGCGGACGGGGTGGAACACGACCCACGGCAGCCTTCAGTAGTTGTTTCACTGGAAGATGAAGTCGCGTCCGTCGATGACCTTCTTTCCTCGGGCATTTAGATTCGAAGAGGAGGATGACGATCATCCACCATTATCACCACCTTTCGATGGGAAAGTCTGCATAGTCACGCCCAATCACTCCAGGTCGTCCGGGCGCTGTCTGATGTCGCGCATCCGCCGCCACGTAACTCGCTCCTCACTATCCGTCATCGAAGCGCATACCGCCCTCGTCCCGCGCCCGGCCTCGCTTCCTGCTCCGCCCGTTTTCGTACAGACACGCCGGATTGCCTGGCAGGAATTCCTAATCCAGGTAGCATCAGGCTTGGGCCATGCCTGGTGCGGGCGGCGCTCATGACTGCGCTTGGAGGATGGTGGCGGCGACCTCGTTGAACTTTTCTTGCACGTCCTTCAGGTCATGGTAGTAGCGCGCGACGCCGCCACTATTAGCGGAGGAAGAGGTAGAGGATGATGACATATTTTATTTCGATGTTTCTACTAATAAGTACTTCTTTCTTCTTCAGTCTCAAGCAGACTTCTAGATTTACATTTGATGGATATTATGTTAATGATGTTGATATGTAGAAGTTTCGATAGAAGTTTAATGATTCTCGGATTTGTAGAAGTTTCGATAAAAGTTCAAGATGTAGTTTTACGACCATTTATGTGACGAAACGATTAGATCCGATCAGCATAATTTAGAGTATATGCCCAAATTGATTACTATATTTACTATCAAAGTCCCGTCAGTCATCCATGAAAAATAGTAGCAACATCTTCAAAAAGCATCAAACGTCCCATTAGCTCAGTGGTTAGAGCGCTGGTCTTATGAGCCAGATGTCGCGGGTTCGAACCCCGCATGGGACATACACCTACTTCTTATGGCTGAAAGTGAACATCAACGCGCAAACTTGTTCGGACAATTACTACTACACTCGACTTGAAGTAGAAAGATAATTACAGCAGCTGCCGTGCATTCAGACCTAGAGCTACACTTAACTTAGAAACGTCGTAAGGTTAGACACGTCGTAAATTACATCTTCAAATTTCTTTTTCTAGTACTAGAACCCCTTCTAGTGCTTACAGTTCAATATCGCCATCAACTCTATTTTATCTTTATAGGTTTTACTTTTACACACCCCCGATATCAACCATCTCCTTTTCGTTCACACCTCTTGTTCCCTGACCCTGACTCTGACTCTCCCGCCCAAACACGTTGGAGCTCGAGGTGCCAGACGAAATCGCGTTCGGATAAGCGCCCATACCACTCTCGTACCCTTTGAAGCTGCTACTTCTCTGGAGCTGCTTCTTTTTCTCCTGCTTTTCTCAGAACTTGATGACTCACACCACCAGTCCCGGCACCACGCAGCAGCAGCAGCAGCACAGCAGAATGAAAACCCACGTGCTCCACGGTCGCTCCACGCCATCGCACGTGGAAGCGCCCAAGTTCTCCGCCCTCTTCCGCAGTGTCTCCAGCTGCGCCGCCGTCAACTTGCCACCATAACCTCATCCCTTAGCCTTAGCCTTGTCGCACCGCTTCATGTCCTATTCAATTCTGCTGCTGAAGGTCGGCCAGTCGCCTCTGTCCTTAATTGTCTGCAAGTCCGCCATTAAGTTCATGTCGATGCACGATACACCAAGCAAGTTACTAAACGTCGCCGCTACTAACTGTCGATAGTATCCAGTCCTTCGCTGCACGAGGTCATGGCGCTGGCGCCGCCCAGTTTCTCGAACGAGGCCATGCAGGCTCCCAGTAGCGTCGTACCGGTAACAACGTCCGTGTACTCGCTCCACCGCGTTTGGCACGGCGCCTGCATCGGCTATAATAATCGGTAGTAGCTCTACATCGCGTCGCCCAACTTTTCCTCACTAGTCTGCATCACTCAATTTGTAGGGGATGCCTCGGTTACTAACACGCCAAATATTTCGTCACCTTGTCGTCTCACCCGTCGCCCAGCGCGTACGTCATCAGGTGCACGCCCAAGGCCTTCGAGTTGCTCTCCACGCTGTCGTAAAAGCTACTGTCAACCCAGTCCTCGCCGTCCGTCAGAAACAACAATATTTTATTACAGTTGCTGCTCCTGCCACCCCTGAACAGCTACCACGCCTAGTCGAAGGCCTCAGCGAACTCCGTTCCACCGTCCGGCTGAACTCCATCAACAGCCTCCGTCAAAGCTCACACGTTACTAATCATTACTATTGCATGAGCTTATTCTGCGCATCGCCAGTTCCCATCGGTAAAGCTCATCAGCCAGAACTGAAGCGGATAACTCCCACGTGGTCACTAGTAATTCAACGTCTTCAGCACTTTCTTACTATGCTGTCTTACTATAACGCCATCCGCGTACCAGTTCACATGCTGCCGCTATTAGTCAATCACAATCACCACATCCTTGGGCCCGCTACTATCAGCCGGCGTACCACGGGCGGAAGCGCGGGTCGAAGTCGCCCAGGCACCACTGCATGCCCGGCCACTGCATGTAGGCGCCCGTCTCCTGTGAGCCGTAGTACTGGTACCCTATCCTGTTTACGTCACTACTCCTTCTACGCAATCCGCGTAAATTGCGTGCCCACGATGCTACTATAGACAGGTGTCACTATCACGTGTCACTGTTGGAGGTCTGACTCAATCCCTTCCTAAAGCCCATCGTCGAGGTGGACACGTCGATCTTCTGGCCGCCCCAGCCATTGTTGTTACTACGCGCACGTCGTGCACGGGCACTGGCCGTCCATTTGGCACTGTCCAACATTATTATCCACCCATGCCTTTAATCTCACTATCAGTTATCTTCGAGGCTGTTAGTGATGCTACGTAAGTATCCGCTATTACAAGTCTGCCATGTCGGTGATGGTGTGCGTGCCGTCAGCCGCCGCATTACTAGCCAAACCAGGCATCAAACGAGTTACTATCAGCCGCAGGTGGCGTAACTGTACCTTAGATCAACATCACCAAAATACGTGCTCTTCAGCGCGACTTTGTCGCAGTTCTACTGGTCTACATAACACCAAGGATCCTCGCACCACTCAGGTGTATTACTATCACTCATCTGACTCCCATGACAAAACGGCATTAGGTTTCAGTCGTGCGGAATACAATTGCCTTATTCTGCCAAGCCATAGTTACTAATCATAGTAGTGGTTGACGGCGCCGAAAGACACCTTGGTACTGCCGTTGAAGGGGTGGAGGTATTTGGCGTCGTCCCAGCCGTTTGTGGCGGCACGCTGTGCGGCAGTGAGACACGGACAGCCGGCGGATGGGTCTGAGAGTGACTGCGCAAAAATGCCAGGTGGACCTGTGCCGGTACCACCAGCGAGTAGGACGCTGGTGGCGATGCTAGCGGAAAACGGAGAGAGAACGCGGGACATGATGAATATATTTATTAAACTTTTATTCGATAAACGATTAAGTCTATACGATATACAGCGACTCGTAGAACTCTAACTCCGGAAGACTTTTTTTTAGTAAGTAAAAACATCAGTTGATAAAGATAAACGTTTAAAGCTTTCAAAGTTTAAAGCTTTCAAACGCACATCTTCCCAACAGAACAAAAAACCTTCCCACAAGGCAAGAGTACTATGTTTAGAACTTCCACACGCTCTTCCAAGAGCAAGAACTGATTCAAATAGTGATCAAGATCATTGACATTGACATTTTGATAGTTCATTCGCTCGACGTATGCTTTATGCGTAGGTAACGAGGCTAAGTGCTAGTGCAAGTTTGCCATTCAATAAAACAACTACATCTGGTGGATGTAGTGCGCTTCAAGTAAAGTTTACTTGAAGCACATACTAAAACATTCATTTTTCCCTGATACTGCACATACACAAAGACGTAGACCCCGAAGCTGCATACGTTATCCAACCACCTTAAACCCGAGCATCAGTCGGAGTGTCGGGCAACAGAGGTTCATTCAGCGCCGCAGTGCTGCCACCGCCTACGCGCTGCGACACGAACGCCGCGAGCAGAACGACCGCAGAAGCACCTACAGTGGCCGCCACTAATTGCATCTCATCCGAAGCGACTTTTTTATCGACCTTTTCTTCATGCTTTTCTTCTTTAGCGAGTGCGATCGCACGTGTCAGCGTTTCCGTCTGGGTTTGACTTAGAGCGAGCACAGTAGGAAGAGCTTCCGCACCAGCAGTCACACTCGGAATCGGACTCAAACTCGCCTCTTGAGCATCGGCTCCCGTGTTGTCTACCTTCTCCGGCTTTTCCGGTTTCGTCTCCTTCACAGCTTTCTCTGGTTCTTCCGCTTTCGTCTCTTTCGAATCCGTTTCCTCCAACTCCGCCTCTGTGTCCTTCTTCTCGTCAGATTCAGACTTATCACCTTCAGTGCTTTCTTTAGGAGGACACCCCTTCGTGCACATCTTGCAGTTCTTCATGCCCTTCTTGCACACCGAGCAGAACTTGTGCTTCACAACCGCCAGCTGCTTCTTGTCCGCATGGGCTTCCGTCACGTTCTTCGGAATATACTTGGCGTACTTCTTGGGCACATACTGAGTCCAGTCGAAGTCGCCGGCATCTGCAGCCTGTTCTGCCGCGAGGTTCAGCGCGTCGGCGCCAGACTGGTCGAGACCCTCGACGAGCTCGTAGTCGTAAGCGTCGTGTTTTGGATCTTTCTTCTCTGCATCTACATCTGCATCGTACTCCTTCGCAATCTTCTCGTTGTACTTCATCGGCGTGTGGTTATTCGGATGAAACCCAATATACACGGGGTCAGTGCAGTGGCACGGCTTACCGCTGCCTTTCTTACCGTCGTAGGCACCGTTACCAGAGATGCGGTTCGTCACTTCATCCGCCACCTCTTCGACGCCCGAAGCCATCTTCATCTCCAGCTTGCCATCAACGGTGTGCATGTGACAGCCGCAAGGACCGCCTGAGAATGCCTGCCAGGCGCAATGGCAGGAGCCGACGATTTTGGGCAGTTCTTGCTCTTGCTTCTCCTCAGCATGTTGAGCTAGAGCGACGTCAATGGTTGAAGAGAGTGCTATGCCCAGCGAGAGTAGCAGCGCGAAAGCGCGCTTAACCGTTTGGGACATCTTAGCTACTTGCTTTTCACGTAACTCTCCTGGTATCACTTTCTGCAGCTTTTATCTTAACTAATTCCTGTTTCAGTTTCAAATATAGATAGACACAATATGAGTATGACGAGCTGCTGTAGTGCGTGAGCAAGACGAAAATAAGAGCGAATATAGTGGTCAGAAAAATGAAGCAAAGAAGCAAGAAATTTTCAATATTCACAACAAATCAAAAACCAAATCATAAATAAATCAAACGCATCGGTACATTCACAGTTTTATTATGTCACTCTCGTTCATTCTCACACCATACGCACGCTTCTAGCTTCTCATACTCATGCTCATGAGTACTCCCAACTTCACTGTCTTAAACCTTCTAACACCCACTTAAACCTAATGCAAGTCTACTATACACCCCATGTGCACGAAGGCATGTTCGGATCGTAATCTTTTTTCGGGTCGTATGCGCCTGTAACCCGGCCCTGATTTAGGTCTACTACCTCCACCAGTTCCACGTCAGGTCGGTTGAACCGGTCATATTTCTTCGCCCCGTATTTGTATTTAGTCTTTTGAGGTCAGCCAAACCCTTGCATCTCGTAGAACTTATCCTTCTAATTTTTTTTCTTCTTCGTCTTCTTCCTATGCTCATTATAAAACACGCCAAGTAACTTGGCGTGTTTTGAGTAGCCACAACCCGCCCCATCACAACAATCAGTACACAGCATCCGTTGGCACTTCTTGGGCTAGTCCAGAATACCACATTAGACGCACTTCCCCCGCTGGAAATTGGAACCTTGATGGTTCACCAAGCCGGCAAGTGGTTGTCAAACTGATACGTTGAACCATGGTCAAGCACAAGGATCTCATCACGACGTCGATCGGTCATCCTAGCTTTTCACGAATGAAGCTTGAGGGACAATTATTTTTGCATTTGCCTGCTGATCTAGTTTATGCAGCGGCTTCAACTGAGCAGACTCACAACCACTAAAGAATTCGAAAGTGTCAATATGTTGAATTGCGTCAATATTCGCACGGAGCCGGTTTATTTGCTCCTTATTCAGCGAAACTTTTGAAATTCGCATCCTGCTCGATCAGACCAAGTCACTCGTGACCGTAGTATGCCAGTCCTGTGGGACACGCGCTTACCAGTATGGTTCACTATTGGTGAACGAGCGCTTTACGCAAGGCCACACTTTTTCAGCAACACGTAGCATAGCGAGGATTTCCATTTTGACTGGAGGCGTATCTGGTCGAGCGTCAACTAATTTGTCAGCTACGTCTCACGCAGTCATTGCCAGCGGCAGTGACTCTGGACTCGTCGCTCTATTCGCTTCTAGCCAGGGGTCAACCTCTCCTGTTTTAAGCAGAAACCGGACCATCTCAGTCTGTCCACTCTATCACGCAGCGATCAACGGAGTGTCAGTGAAGAATTTGCCATACTTCGTGTCCACTATTCCCGCCAAGTTGAAGTGAGTAAGGCGATGTCTTCACATCCAACTGTTCCTATCCGTCAGTCACAGATGCTAATCCGCAGCCTTACTCCAGTGAGTCGGCTCGTCTATCGCGTTTAATTGATGATTGAGTCAAGCCCTCGTCATTTTTTCTACTTCCGTGATGTCACCCCGTGAAGCCGCTTTGACGATTGCAACACGACTCGTAGTTTCGAGTTCGACCTTCATGAAAATGCGATGGATCGCATTTTCGAGTATCGCATTTTTCGAGTATCGCATTTTTCGAGTATCGCACTTTCGAGTATCGATCTCGCATTTTCGAGTATCGCATTTTTCTTCGTTTATGTCCTAGTCCGTTTCCGGAAGATTTGCCGCAGTGTTCGGTCCCCATCGGTGATCACTGACAAGCTCGTCTACCTAAATATCAGAAGAAGTAGTCGCTGCCGCTGTCATGCCTCCTTTATTACTATCTTCAGAGCCAAATATTTCTTCTAGCCAACCAACGACCTAGTCGGTTTCGTCTTCACTAGTCGAACTGCTGCTACTGCTTGAGGAAGAAGACGAAGAGGATGAAGCCGCAGCTATTCTTCAGTTTATCGGCTGGAACAGGTTAGTGGTGGCATGAGTGAACGCAGAGTCGGCTTCTGTTAGCTTCATGTTGTTCCATACACTTTGTGTGGACAAGTGTTCATTCACTTATGGTACCCGTTCTCAAGGCCTGAACCCATAAGCCGGCATTTAATCCTGCCAAGCGGTCGTACACTTACCTCAGCCTACTAGATCAAACACTGTGTCAGTATGACTCTACGTATCGATTGTCGTACTACTGCCACCAGTTGCAGCCAAGATTTCATCCAGCGTATTGAACACCTACGCGTATTCAGAGTCGTCGTCGCCATTATCAGAGTCGCAATCTGGATACGGATAGTTGTCTTGTTGCTGCGCGTGCAACTGCAACTGTGCCTTACGCTGAGCTTCACTAGAGTTTAGTGGAACTGGGAAGTTTGTAGTACCTTTCGCGGTCACGGTGGATATGTGCACCCACTTCCCTATGTTGTGGTTAAAGTACATACCCGGTGCTGGCTGTTTACTAGAAGGCCAGTAATGCATAGTTGGTGCACCAGCACCGGGCTGATTATAGAGTGGGCGACCTGGCATTTTGTTTTTGTATCTGTACTAGGCTTAAGCCCTCAACAACTGGGTGAGCACGTCGCGGTATGTTGATCACGAAACTGGAAACCTGAAGCGAAGTAGTGAGCGTACAACACTTGATACAATTTTAACTAAGTATATAAATATTGAAGAATACACATTCTAACTATGACCAGTCATCTTGTCTTGACCCTTGATATGAAAGACTTAAATTCAGTATTATGTGTTGGAGCAGCGCAGTATGCAGCTGTAATGCATGAGAGTAGAACTGTTAAATCGACATTGAAAGCTGAAAACGTTGATCTTGACTAAAATACGCATAAAATCTTGAATACGAATGGTCCCAGGCACACCATCTCAAAAACTACAGCTTCATTCCGCTAATCTTTCTTATCAGCGCTCAAGACAATATGACTATGAAAAAGATGAACATTGAGCAGCCCACCAATCCTCCTTCTCTTCCTACATGGTCAAGGGGCGGGTCGTGGCGGGAAAACAAAATTATACTATCTGACCTTACTGCATTGACCTATACGAAAATGACCTTGATAATATACTTGACCTTATAGTACAAAAACAAATTGAATATGAATACCTGTATATGAAAGGTAAGTGAAACATGAAGAGATACAAAAAATATAAATCAACAATGATCCTGCAAACAAATACTCACCTTGAGAGAAACCTTAGCCGTAAGCTCGCACAGAATCGGAAATCGAGATCGCCCAGTACGCACAGAAACGCTGATCAGATTCACGCGTCGGCGCTTGGCATAAACTTTACTTATTAATCTTTTCTTATTTATATACTTTAATCTTTATATTTATCTTATGCTGCACTTATATACTTATCTAGATGCCAAGCACTTTGCAAGACTCTGGATGATGCGATTGTTTCAATTATAACTGACATACGGATTTCGAAACAGACCGAATATTATAAGTCTATTCAGGATGTGACAGAGTGCACCCATTCCCTAAGTGACATATACTTCTGAATCTACTACACACAGAGACCAATGTACTCCAATAAACCAAAGCGATACAGTTTCATGACAACGACAGCTACCAACTGTTGAGCGATTAAAATCTTTTACCGTCGCCCTCGACCCTCGTGAAAAAGGAACACTTTATTTGTACTTCTAGTACTTAATTATTTTCGATAGCTACCATGCTTCCTGTCCCTGAATAAACACTTAAGTTTAAGTATATTAATGTTCAAAGTCGACGAACAGTAACACAGTCGACTAATAACTTAGACTAGTCCCATAAACATAATGATCGGATATTGATACGATAGGGATAGTTGACGTTTTCTCTATGCAACAGAATTTGCAATAATTATCAGAGACGCTGATGCTGATCACACCGCGAAGAATCATGGCAGACAGAGCACAGTACAATAATCAAGTTCAAGATCATCTTCATGATCGAGTTTCAAGTTTATGTTTATCCATATGCGTTGTACGCTATCGTATTTGACCACTCGTATCCGAGATGTGACCATCACTCGGACTCGTACAAATAATGACTCGAACCACTACTATGCATGTGCTTATGCCTATGAGTATGAATGTATTTTTCTCGTGAATCCGACTCGCAGTCGTTATCCTATTCGTGATTTCGTTTTAGCTCAACAAAAATAACCACTCGAGCCTATCGCTTATCCAGCTTAACCACGCAGGTATCCCGCGCTGCCTCGCTGACACAGCACTCCGCACGTGTTTTTCATCATTCCATCCTCTTCTTTCTCTTCATCTCCCCGCCCATGATCGTACAACGACGCCTTCCCGTCTCCTCGCGCCTTCAGTATAGCCTCCAACTTCTCTTTCTCATCCATCAACTCTTCTTCGCTCACGCCGCTCAGCTCTGCAATCCGCTTCTTGCACGCCAGCAACTCCGCTTCGAGTTTCTCTTGTGTGGCGGGCACGTCCGACAGGTTCAGGGGCGTTTTGATCTTCAAATCCCCGAACATACTAATAGAATGCGCAGTGTGCTTGATCTTCGCAGCTTTCCCAGCCTTCGACGCTTTCTTATGTCCGTACTCACACCGCTCGATGTTCTTGTTCTTCATTTTCAGCGCCTTGCCCTTCCTGCCCAAAAGTAACGCATTGGACTCCGGATCCCGCTTGCTGTCCACGCCATACCGCCACAGAATGCCCTCCACCTCCGGCAGGCTGTCCTACAATCGTTGTTCATTGTCACTATTCGCGTTCGACGGCTTCGGCCTCTAGCCGTTCAGCTTCCTTCTCCGCCGCTCGATAGTCGAAGGTCAGGTCGCGGCAGTAGTGCATGGTCTGCTGCAGCAGCTTCTTTCTCTGCTCGAGCTGCTTGAGTTCGTCGTACTGTTGGGCGGTTAGCGTTGGAGCCGTAGATATAGGAGCTGAGCACGCTGAAGCTGAAGCAGGTGCAGACTGCTGCATTTGGTTCTTGATCATGTTGGCGATAACCATTATTTTTTGTATCGTTATTTGTGACCTTCGGTATTTGTTTGTATTATCCTTCTCTAAGTTGGTTGCAGTCGTGAAGAATATATACAGTCGAGTTGGTTTGAGTGGTAGATGTACTCATCTGATACTGATGGATGTCGACCAAGAACAGAAGTGCAAGCATGCGTAAAGTCAGTAGAAACATAGTCGGAGAGCATCAAAAAAAGACCGTAAAGTCAGTAGAAACAGAGTCGGAGAGCATCAAAAAAAGAAAAAGCAGTGAACAAGAGCTGGCAGATTCATCGCAAAACATTCTTCACTTGCAGACATCAAACAGGTTCCTTATCGTATATTTGCATATTTGCATATTACTTTTCGTCATACCCTCGTAGTCGTCTGCATTGTCGTGTGAAGCGTCAATTAACTATAACCACTCGTTGCATTTGATGCAACATATGTAATCCTGCGAAGTTCCTGTCCTCGATTTGATCGATATTGATACTCGTAAAGTCTAGCTCAAGCAAAGTCTAACTCAAGCAATATGCTATCTTCACTTTGACACTGATGTTGTAGATGTTGTTGTTGATTTTACCGCGACGGCGACGCGCACTGTAAGCAATGCAATGGCCGACAAAACCCTCGTAAAAACTCGTAGGAAAATATACATGGACGGAACCCATGTTCGTTCAAACCACTCTTCTGGTCTTCAATGACCGTTGTGCTGACATTATCAAAATGGCATACTGATAAACGTCTCGACCCAACTTCTATGTATATCAGTATTAAATACTCTAACACCGTTACAAGCAATACTGTAGTTCGGTTATACGGCATAAGCATACATCACGGTTTATTATCTATCTCTATGTGTGTGACATTGAGTTAATAAGACAGACAAGGTAGTTTATGATTGAGGAGGTTCAATTAAGTTTCACGACGTTCGAACAATTATAATACGAAGTGCTTAATCCGACATCTTCGCGTCATCTAGGCTGCTGTCCGCTGCTGTTTCACCTCCGTCACCCATTTCTTCCTCGTCCTCGTCACTCTCATCATCGTCATCCATTTCCTCGTCATCATCACCAGTGACGAACATGTTCAGGTCGATGTCCCAGCACTGCTTCGGCAGCGCTCCCCCAAAGAAGCAGTCTGTGTACTCCCTCCACACCTTCGGCCCAGCTGCCATCTCCTCTTCAGTCAGCAAAGCGCCGTCTAGCGCTGCGCGCATGCGCGGCTTGTCGAGGTGCGCACCGATCAGCACCAGCTCCTGCTGCCGGTCGCCGTAGTGCCGCGTCCAGCAGTCGTCCTTGATCAATCTTGTGATTTCACCAACCTCATCACTCTGGACCACCTTGATCGTCTGCCCGCTCGGATCGCTCGCGTCGATCTCCTCTTGGTCGAACAGTTCAGACGCCTTCTTGAGGATGCGCGTGTTGGATAGCTTGGACTGACCGAGGAAGTCTAAAGGTTTGCCGGGGTTCTCCTTGTTCATGCTTTCCTTGACGCCCAAGTGCGTTTCCATCACGCGCGCGATGTACGGGTTTTCCACCGGCTTCAGTTCGAACGTTCGGCCAGCGCTGTGCCACTCCAGCGCGTGGCTGTGCGCGTTGGCGAGCCACACAGTGCCCTTCGATCTGATCACACCACGAAACGCCGCTGCGTCAACACCCGCTTTGTCGCCCTTCTCGGCCATCACGTCCAGGTCGCCTTCCCAGGTCTTGCCGCCCCACGCACTCAAGTCAACCGCCGCGAAGCCCGCGAGAATCTTCCGCAGCCTGGTCGGGTGGAAGGGCTTGTTGGCGCGGAAGACGATGGACGAGATGCCGTGCCAGGTCTGAAACGCTTTGCCTTCGTCCTCCTCGTCGATGGCACTGATCTTCATTTTCTTACTGCTCGGCCCTTCGGATTCGTCGCCTTTTTCAGCTGCCGCCATCTCCTTCTTCCGCTTTTCCAGCAGCTCCTCGCGCTTCCGCCCGCCGCAGCACGGCGGCAGCTTCGCGATCTCCGCCTCTTCCTCGTCCGTCAACTGCAGCGCCATAGCCGCCTTCTCGTTCGCGATCTCCGCTTCGACTTCTCTCTTACCCCGGTTCTCGAGTTCCCTGATCCACCCCGCAGAGTTCATTTGCTTGTTTAGGTCGAACAGCTTGGTGTCCATGATCTGGCTCAAATTCCCGACGCGCCCGTACTCGGTCCGGTACAACCGAGCTTCCGGGTTCAACTTCCGGACGAGTGCCTCGACGGCACGCAGCTCTTTCTCGCCGGCGGCGCCCTGCTTGAGGAGCACGTCGACCTTGTTGATCAGAATGACGTCGGCCGTCTCCACCTGGTCCACCTGCACCTCGCTCAGAATCTTCTGGTTCAGTTCGTCGCTGACCCGCTCCCCGATCTCACCAGCATTGCCGGCAGCCGCCGCAATGCCCAAATCCTTCGCCTCGGGCTGGTCGCGCACCCGCGTTAATTCCGACATGCGGTCGAAGAAGCAGGGCGCGTCCACGACGGTTACCAGGCAGTCGAGTCTCGCGTATTTCGTGAGCGGGTTCTTCATGTGCCCGGCATAGTTCGAGGCTGGGTTGCTCAAATCGGTCCCGAAAGGCAACGCTTTACCCTCCTTGTCGCACGCAACGTCCATGATGAAGGTCTGCGCGATGGGCAGGGGCACCGCGATACCCGTGGACTCGATAACGAGGTAGTCGAACGGTTTCTCGCTACAGCCCGGGGCACTGCCTACGTCGGAGAGTTCCGCGATCTGCTTCAGAAGGTCTTCGTTCAGCGTGCAGCAGATACACCCGTTTTCCATCGCCACCATCTTGTTCAGACCGCCGCTGCCGCCGGTCACGATCTTGTCCACGGCTTTGGCGTCAATGTTCACGGAAGCCATGTCGTTGACGATCACGGCGACACGCGCTCCGATGTCCTTTTTCTCGAGAATGTTCTTGAGCACGCACGTCTTGCCGGCGCCGAGGAAGCCGGAGAGGACGGTCACGCCGATGGGCGGCCGGGTGCGCTCCGGGACGGTCACGCCGATGGGCGGCCGGGTGCGCTCCGGAGCGGAAGCGGACATTTTGATCTTGGAATTTGAGTTGTTGAGTTGCTGAGTTGGATTTTGGTCGTTAAGCTTAAGACTTCGTGAATACTTTTTTGCCGGTGGTGAAACTGTCAGTGAACAAGAACTATATTAATTATTAAAGACTATAAAAACTATAAAGTGAGTATAAGTCGATTGAGCAGCAGGAGTAGACGTAGAGGTTTAAACGTTAACAAGGTAAAGCCGAAATAGAATAGCTTTCCAAGAAGTAGAAGAGAAAGTGAGTCCGAGAAATACAGAAAGTGAAATCAAGTAAATGTAAAGAACAGCTTGGTGCTTAAAATCAAAATAAAAGCGCATCATTATCTATCATCAGGTTTAAAACTTAAATCAAGCAGCAATTGCATTAGATTAGTGAACAAGATGCATAAACCAGTCTGGGTCTGTACATTCACAGGTCGCGAGTCGCCTCACGAATGTCTCAGCCGGTTCAACTCGTTACTTCTCAGTAAACAGTAAAAGTTTAAATAATTTTCGTATATTTCTTGCAACTCTGTCAACATCTACATCGAACACGAACACTGATATACTAAATTACACGCGCAGTACCTAGACGATCCCCAGCGTCGCTGGGAAAACTTGTGCGAAACAGTTGCCTAGAACTTTTGCTAATACCTATTGGCCAATTGATATACGAAATTTGTCGTTGGTTTTTCACACGCACTAAAAAGCTTACGACTGAGTGTGACTCGGTCGACTTTCGCTCCGCGCTGCCTGTGACTCGAGGTCTATCTCGCGCAGCGCCAGTAGCGGCTGATCTCTTTGAGTACCACTTCCACTACGCTCAGCCTGATTAACCGAAACAGAATCTTGTCCTATTCCAGCACCAGACGTCGTTCCGATCTCACTGAGTTCCGCTTCTGGCTCCCGCTCCGGGGTCTCGCTCTGAGTTCCGCTTCCGGCTCCCGAAACTTCCACCAAAGGAGCTCTCGCCGTTTTCGCCTCCTTCGAAGGTAGCGCCTCGCTCTTGCGCTCGAACAGCATCACACCGAGAAAAACAGAAGTTACAAACATACCAAGTCCGCCGCGTGTAAAACTCCACCACTCCCCCGCTTTATCATCGCCGATGTACGTCCCACTAGCCCCCCAATCTTTCCCCTTAAACGCAACGATTCCCGTGTTGATGGTCACCAGCCCACCGAAGACGACGAACCAGCCCAGTAGACGGTGGTAGCGCAGAAAGACGAGTCTACTAGAATTTGCCGGGTCAGAAGGGCGCCTCACTCTATCTTCTTCTCCTACAACAAGTGACACAGTTCCCGTTCAGCGGCGAAAACACCAGGAAGGACGCAGGCCACTGAAACCAGCAGCAGACGCACACCACAATGCCGATCATGCTGTGCAGGCTCTCCAAGTGCTTGTGCGCTGGCGTCTCACTAGCAAGGATCGCTACTACGTTCCAGAGTGCGCGTAAAATATCTCAACATACCCCAGCACACTGCACACGAGCATACCCACGAGGCATCACGCGTGGACCCACTTACTAGATCGGTTGCTTCATACCACATGCGTCCCTACTAGAAGACGTACGACGCAGCGCCCAGCGGGCCACACAAGCCGAACGCAATCGTCATGTAGAACATGTGCATTTTGAATCGGTCCGCCTGCGGTGCACTTCAATCAAAGTCGTCATGATGTCTTGAAAGGTCGCAGGGACTGCGAAGCGGAAAGCCGATGACGCCGGTCGACGGGTCGCCGGGGTACCAGGCCAGTTTCAGCACGGCGGAGATGAGGATCCACGAAGAGACGACTGAGGCGAGGATAGAGAGACCGGCGAAGACCCTGGAGGCGATGTTGGCGCTTGTCATTTTTGTGAGAGAGTTTCTCAAACTTAATCTTATTGAGTTATTCTTAATAGTTATATTTCAATATCAAACGATTGATATAATAGTATTTTCTATTTATAAAATATAATAATATATAGTGAACGTGAACCTGAAGAAAGTATCTCTTGAATTCATCTACAAAGACCCCAACTACATCTACACTTGTCTGGCTACACCCTCACAAGTTACTTGAGGTTCGTACGGTGTTCCCCTAAGGGCTATGGCCTTGGCCTTAAAAAATCTATTTTGGAGTGGAGTTGAAGTTTGTTGATGGATAAAGTAAAAGTATCGGACTTGATACAACTATAGCTGATGCTGTGCACGAGCTCGAGCACGACACGAGATCCCACGATGCCCACTTTCATTGTAGCACTTTCCTAGACTCATGACTCATCTTATACGACATTTTATAAATGCATCTTTATGCAACTTTTTTCTTACCAGCTGCGTTCAAAAAATTCGTCAATAGTTCAGCTAAATTTATTTTTGTTACTAGGTAGGCAGATCGTCGATTATCGCTGCTGGTAAGAAAAAATGTGCAAGTGCGTAGCAGTTGTGCAGAATTTTTCACTGCGGTTACAAGCTCGCTTAGATAAATCAGCACATAGCGAATATTTGTTTATGCAACTTTTTTCTTACCAGCTGCGTTCAAAAAATTCGTCAATAATTCAGCTAAATTAATTTTTTTTATTGGGTAGGCGAATCGAAGATTATCGTGGCTGGTAAGAAAAAATGTGCAAATGCGCAGAAATTGTGCAAAAGTTTTATTTTTTTGTTTATCTTTTTGTTAAAGATTTTAGTATTTTTTTTAGCAATCAAGTTCATGCATGTGTCGCTATAACGTCTGTGGCCACGTTTTAGACCCATAGTCCTCGTCGTATGCCACGCAGTTCTCTCAAGCAAGTCAAGCCTGCCTCGACCTCGTCCACCACGATCACAACCAAAAACAAAAGTGTTTTATATATGACATTATAGATATAAGTGACAAATAGAAGTCGAACTTATTAAACAGAAAGACCACCAACACGATTAACGCATAGCGCATCATCTTATACTTGCGCATATCCATATTCGCCGACGCATATGAATGAAGAAGTTGAAGAGTAAAAAATAGCAACAATGAAATGCTTTCGGTGTCCTCAATAGCAACACACACACAGTGTCATCTTTTATTATTCACGTGGTAAAAACTCGAGTATTACATTTTTGTCACACGCCCAACCAAGCAAGTGGTTGTATGTATTATCCGCATTGGCGATATCAACCGATCGACAACTTCAAAATGTGAGTCATCGATGTTAATCTTGTCATTTACTGCGAGTATACATGTATGTATTCTTAGTTTTGATTATCTTGGACCAGGAAAGGATAAGCATAAGGATATGATAAAGTTTGTCAAGTTTTGGCTACTTCACCATCGATCAGTTTTCCCTCTGCTCGTTTTATTAATATAAAAGTTGTTGATGATGGCGTACACACTATCACTACTTTACGCTATATGTATGTATATATGAAGCTAGAAAAATGAATGTCAAAATCAAAAACATATGTAGCTTACTAGTGTTCTCGTGAGCGTTTATGCTTCTGAGTAATCTAGTCGAGCTGCGCCGGTTGGCTCGAGTTAATTTATATTCAAACTGTAGCTCTAGTACATTATAAATACTAAAATATAATAATAGTACTAAAGCTACTCGATAACGATAGTAGTTGAGAGCATTTTTTACGCACACGCTTGAACCCAGAATTCAGATTATTATCTTAGCACGCTACGAATATAACATAGGGAGATACTCAGACATAAGCATAACATTTTGAGTTTTAGCTTTACGTAGCATCTTGATGCACATAGTTAAAAATTAAGCAAGCTTTTTTAGACAGTTAGCTGCAATGTATCCGAGGCAGCAGGTGGACCAGCCGCCGTTTGCTGCAGTGCAGTTGAGGCAGCAGGTGGACCTCCCGACGTTTCACCTGTTACGCGATCCCAAAGTGAGTTCACTGCACCATCTACAGAGTCCACAGCAGCACCTGTTACAGAGTCCACTGTATCTTCTAAAGAGTCCACTGCATCTTTTAAAGAGTCCACTGCATCTTCTAAATCACCGGTATCCGGGATATCAGGAGTAAGCGGGTCCAAGTACTCACCAAGATCACATGTGGCTAGCCAATAGAACATGTACCCGCAAAAACCAAGAACGCAGACGAGACATAATGTAACAAGACACTGTCGACCAGTGTTAATATTATCGCCAAATGATCGTATGTTCTTGACTTTAACTTTAACAGTACTAGGTTTATTGTCTGATGCTGCTTCTCGCCTCTTTTTGACGACGCCCACGGACGCTGCAATAGCTGTATTGCGTTGGCTACTTCTGCCGCCCACATCAACTTCGTCGACAGAAACAGAAGCAGACTCGGAGTCATCGTCATTTGATTTTGAACTGATAGCAGCACTATTCAAAGAAGCATTATTTCCGTTTTTAGCGCCTCGCAATAGCCGAAACACTTTTCCTTTTGAGCGCGTCGTCACTGCAGCGTCCACACTCGTACATTTTGAAGGTTCTATCTCCGGTACAACATAGACTAATAAGCACGCTATGACCACCAACATAACTGCGAAAAATATCTGGTGTGGTCTAATCCTTGGCAATGGCATCTTAACTTATATTCAATATATAGACTTTGATGTTCAATAATAGAAGTAGTATATACACGCACCGCCTACTTCTACTAGCTACTACCACTACTTATAACAACCAACGTTGTGATATATATCAATATCTAGTTCTTGCTATAGATATTAAAAAATACTATAATAACTTCTTTAATTTTATGCCTAAAGTAGTCAAACTCAATGCCACCCGATGCTAAATAGTAGTACTGTTCTTGAGACTACTTATAAGAATGTATAGTGCGAAAGAGAAACAGACTGCTTTAGTTATTTGATGCGAAAATTACACCGTTCAAAAATACTTACATACAGAAAAAAGAGTTGAAGTTGATGAAGTTCTTTGTACTACACTTGAAAGTGAGAGAGCAGAACTTTTTTTTTACTTTAATGCAAGGAACAGTTACAGTATTAAGATTTAATTTTCCACATAAATCAAAGTCAGACAAGTGATGTTTAGCAAGAAAGATGGATGAGTAGGCTTAAACAAAATAGGTAGAAAATTTAATAGACCGATGCATATCATTGTAGAGCTGGAATGGGACCAAAAAAAATTTCGCGATTTTTTGCAAGGAACGAAAAAAAGTGTTTCATCGAGACAAAAAAGTAAGGCTGAATCAAAATGAGCGCGTTGTGCGGTTCGTCATTTTTCGAATGGGTCTAAAATGTGGCCACAGGCGTTTATGCCTAAAAATACACAGCTGAAATTGTTCATCCTCATCCAGTGCTTCAAAGTTCTCAATCTTCAGCGACTATATTCCGTGTTCCAGTTATCAGTAGTCACCCACTCCCACTGAAATTCAAGTTCATCATCTAAACACTCAGCAATATCAACATATCATTCAACTAGTCTACTGCGAAGTACTGTAGTCCATCTAGTCTACGCTCGGCATCTTTGACACTACAAGTACAACAAAGAGAAAGACCTTACACCTCAATCTCCGCCTCATCGTCATTGCATAATCCCATCACTGCAACCTCCTCCTCCAGCTCTTCCATGTCGTATCCACCAATCGCGCCACCAGCTAGTTCCGCGTCTTGCTGCGCCTCAGCCGCCGCTACAGCGTCAGCATGAGCATGGACATGGACATCTACAGGTACAACAACTTCAGCAACTGACAAATCGTAGTCGGACTCACTCACGACACTCTCGCACACCGTCTCGTCTTCATAAACTACCACCTCGCCCGCATGTATTAGGAGCGAACCGTGATCGTACTTCCAATCTGGTTCCTTCGAGCCATCAGGAAACGTTACGGAAACCCAACCATGAATTCTACCGTCAATCGACGTGCCTTCCCATCGCCTGCGCTCGCTGTCACTATTGTAGGTACCAAACACCTTTTCCATTTCACTTACCCTTACTATATTGGCCTTTGTATAGGATGTGGCCTTCAGGATAGTAGAGCTCGTTTCGTCCAGCTGTCAATGTTCCTTCCCCGTCCCATTTGTCATCAACGTAGGACCCTGTGTACACTTGCCCATCAGTAAACACTGCAACGCCTGAACCGTTTTTTTTGCCCTTCAGAAACTGCCCTGTGTACACAGCAGTAATAAGTTTATTAAAATTCTATTCCGACTGCGACTTCCTTCAGCAGATTAATTCACCTTGGCCGCTAAGTTCTCCGTTCAGCCACTGACCGGTATAAATATCACCAGCAGCGTTAACTTGTTTACCCAGCCCGTGTTTACGTCCGTTGTGAAATTGCCCTGAGTAAGTTCCTCATCATGTCTTCACTTTACCATAGCCATGCGGATACCCATCCATCCACCACCCTTCATAGTGCTGCCACCACGACTGCTTGTTACTTGCATTCAGCTCGCCGTACGTGTTTGCCTTTCCCCACCAGACGAAACCTTTGTAAACGCATTTCGGGAACACTCAAGAAGGGATACGTGCTGTAGCTGTGCCTCTATCCTTTTCGTGGACAGATACCGTCACCGGGTCTTTCGAATTGGAGTAGCCCATTTATTGTTTTTCTGATCAGTCGAATTTCTGTGCGAGAAGTATACGTTGTACATGTACTGACTACGAAACTAGTTATATTGGAAGACGTCTTCGTCTTCTTTCCAGTTCTAAATCTAAGTGAAGTCAGTAAAAAGGTAACCATCAATCGCGATGAATTATAGAAGCTGTCATTACAACTCATCTAGTAATCTTTAGCTTTAAGTTAAGCCTTCCCTTCCATCTATCAATGACATTTGATAACTGTCTTCCCAACTACTCGGCAACACTAACAACAACGCACACGAACATTGAACCAAAAAAAGTTTTCATCTAAACTATAAATATCACTTCAAGTTCGAACTCACGGAGAGTGAAAGCAGTACACTTCTGCATTTTTGGGGATCAAAATCAATAACACTTCATCACTGCATTGATTTCATATTCAGAATAAACATTTCGTTTTTCAATAGATGTCGATTTTCCACAGCACGAGCACTTTCTCTGTTATACTGAACTGTAGTTATATCCTGAGGCCTACGTGGTTGTCGTCGTGTGAGTGTCCGAAGACTCGACTCTTCAACTGTATCCAAGGTACTATTAGTCTCACTCTGTGTTCTACCAATAACAATGTTGCCGTTGCGTCCGAAGACAGGCTACTGCTTGTCTATGTTCTACCTATAATATATCGACGATCAACTTCAAGAATTCGTTCAAGTCTGAGACTGATGCACAATTTACAGTCTCACAAAATGATTATTGATTAAAATATCCACACTTAGTGATCGCACTCGCAGAGTTGTAGTTGAAGAGATATTAGTTATTAAATTAGTATGGCTGTGCCAAGTACAATAAGATGCTGTACATATTAGTAGTACGTCGTAGACGTACTTAAACTAGATACTGAAACAAATGGTTTAGCGATGGTCGCTAAAGCTCATTTATTAACCATGACCCTTTCACTTGATACATTTAGAAGAAATAAAAATTCAGAACTTACACTGAAAATGAGTACGATTACAGCCGAGCTGCGTACATTATACGTTTTGGTCAGTTGTCAGGAGCTGTGCTCCTGCTGGATAGACGTTTATAGGTGTTGATTATTTTGTACTTTCTGTTTCTTTACTGAAATTATAATTACGAAAGCGTAATATTAGCTATAGTACAACTATCCCTGAACGTCTACTTCAACTATGTCGTAGTCGTGAACTGTAACGGAAATGTAGTTGACGTCGACTCTATTACACATCTGCAGTATCATTACATCATTCTAGCCGTTGCAGCACCATCGCTAACGTCTTGTTCGGCACTTGCGCCAGCACCTTCACCCTCCGCCACATTCAACAGCTCGAGGGCCCGTTCCACGCCGAAACCAGCGCCGTACGCCGCCGCAGCGCACATCGTGCCGATCAGCAGCACTTCAAAGCCGCTCGCGTACCACGAACGCACCGTGTACGGTGACTTACTAGGCACCCAGAGCGAAGAGGGCCGCGCCAGTGAGGGCGACACTGCTGCCGAAGAGGGTCGTGTGATCGTTGGAGAAGGGCAGCACAACGCAGAAACCCAGAAGCGGCACAGAACCACAGACAAGGAACGAAGCGAAGCAATAGAGCCCGGCGATCCAGTGGTCACGGAGGGTGAGCAGCGCTTTGAAACGCTTGCGGAGGGTGGCGAAGCTCGTCAGGGATGATGCCGTGCGTCGCGGTGAAAGAGACCAGCTAGACGGCCGAAAGCCCCTGGACATGTAAGCGGAAGAACCACCACGCGCGTTATCGTTGATGCTCGGTGATACGTCGCGTGAAGATGCTGGACTCTCTACGTCCACGTCCGCTCCGTCGCTCTCTTCCTCACCGTCGCTCTCATCTTCAACCCCTTTATCCATATCCAGTTCGTCGCGCATCATCACGTCCACGAAAAACTCCTTGAACCGCGCCTCCTTGGTCACCGGATCGTACCCTCACATCGCCTCGACCACCCGCCGCACGTCGGCCTCCGTCATGCCGTCGCCACCCTTGCCGCCGTTTCCTCGTGTGTGACTGTGAGGTTTCCGTGTGTACCTTTTGTTCGCCATGTAGATCTGCACCATCTCTTCGATCTCACCCTCACTAGTAGTTCTCCAGCTCCCACCGTTCCCGCTATCGCTCCTTACTATCAGACTTCTCACTCACTACTTGCTGCTCAGCGCGTCGCCCACGCCCATGCTCAGCGCGTCACTAGATCAAGCTCGAGAAACCCATGATCAGCACCACCGGAATGGACAGGCCGCCGCCGCCGGCGCCCGCGACCACTCAGAAGGTGGTGATGATGCCATCAAGCCCACCGAAAACCATCGACTTCATTCTATCGCCGCCCTTGCGGTGCCGCTCGGGTCACAGCAATGGCAGCGCAGCGTGACCGTGGCCGGCTTCCGGGCAGTGCGTTCCATGAGTTGTTCCATGATGTGCGATGCGCGAAGCCGCTGCGTCGCCAGCAGCGTACGCAGTGCGCGCACCGGCGAGGTCGCGCGAGGAGCTGGCTGTTGACGAAGTGGGGTGGGTCGGCGGTCCGACAAGTTCCACAACATGGGGCAGTCTAGCCGCGGATATGGATATGGCTGGCGGCGACGGCGGCGGCGACGGGGATATTTCAATGATGTCATGTTTCCAATGATTATGATGTTGTGGACCCCCATGCTTCAAGAGGAGTCCACGACCAGGCCGAGTCATAGTCTCGTACACAGACTTAACTGTCTCTTCATCTTCTCACATCTGCTCGACTATCCCGGGCGCAGACTCGCCACACATGCATAGCGTTGGGGCATCGCAAAGAGACACAAGTACCGCAGCTCGTGCAACGGCGCGTAGACAGAAAGTCATTGTCATTCTCATTGTCATTGTAATAAAAATAAATTGAGTGTAGAATTTTATCTTGATCTGTTTAATCTCACACACATTCAGCTTCAGGTTCACTTTTTACTACTAACTTCGATACTCAAAAATATATCTGGTATACTTACTTTCAAGTTCAACTTTCTTGCAATCTCAACCTAATTGCCCAAAGGCAAGACATTTAAAACTCTAACGGTGACGCCCGAAGGCGGAAAATTAATCTTAATAATTGAACACCAATCCAATTCTATAACTATAAGCAGGCTGCGCCCACAAATAAAGTACATATGCTTGACTAGAATGATGTTAATACGTTACGAGATGGAGAATGTGAGTGGGAGTTAGCGAGATGCATGATTATTCTAGGTAGTCGCACTCGCTTAGATGAAAACTCGAGGTAGCAAGCACAAACATAGAATTAGAAAAAGAAAACATGACACGAACGAGAGCGTCTCAACACACGTACAAGAATGCGAGCCCTGTGTTGAAAAACTTGGATTTGCAGTTGCACTAAGAAGAGCTCTATGAAACGCGAACAAGTGAAGCATAAAAACTACTTGAAGATCATAAAAACCACTTGAAGATTTTTCAACTTCTAAAAGTCACTTATTTTCAATAGTATCATTCTCATTCTCATCATTTGACGCAAAATCTAAATCTTCACGCTTTCGTCTTCCTCCACATTCACATCCACATCTTCAATCTACTTACTTCTACAGATAAATAAAAATCAACTTTTTTCCCTAACTCGTCGCACTAGTAATCCTCAATCACGCGACGGCGCATTCAAAGTGGACTAGGTCTTTCGAGTATAAAGTTGCTTTATGACTCATCAAATCAAAAACTTAGTTTTAGATCCAGATCTTCATCCTATAATCAGTATCGTCTACTTCTTTGATATCAGATCTAGAAGAAATACAAATAAGTTTGACGAATAAAAGTAGTTCTTCATCTTCGCTGTACTTTAGCTCTATTTTAAAAAACTCCATAAATCCGTTGTGATAGTTGTGGTGTTCATCCAGTGACAGATTACCGTGTGTCTCTTCCCGATCACGATCAGCCAACCGCGTGAAATATATGGATTTAAATTTTAGCGTATACGGTATTCTGTATGCGACAGAGATATGTGTATGCAACACTACGTGTGAGTGATGATGATGAAGTGGTGAGTGAAGTGAATGTGTATGTGACTGTTATCTTCTACTTTATAATTTTATGTAGTGTATTACCTGACGCTGGCACAACAAAAGATAATCGAAGAAGAAGATCAGATCATGAAGACAAGCTAGTTAAGGTTGTTCTCTACATCGTATTGCTAAATAGTAACCATCGCCCCCACCAAATCCGGCTAGGGATCCGCCTTAACTTCGACCGTACTTTTGTCTGTAAAGCTTCATGGCAAGACCCTCGCGCTCACTCAAGTCTCGTCGCTCTTCGACGTCACCTAAACTTCTTTGGTATTCTTCACGCTCGGCCTTGTCCTTCTCGTCTTTCCGCTTTCTTTCAGCCTTGGCCAACTCGGCTTCACGCTGTTTCTGTAGCTTGTGTTGACGCGCTCTTTCCGGCCGGGAAAACTCATATTCAATGTGGTGATCCCACCAGTCCTCGTCGTATACGGTAATAGTCCCACCAGTCCTCGTAGAGAGCTTATAGTCATTGTAACACTGTGTGTTGAGACTCAGTGTGGACCGGTTTACTGTCCCGCCCCCGATCTCGATATCTTTATTTCTTAAGAGGGAGCTGTACTCTAAGACGTGATCGGGATCTTTCGGGGATCCATCCTTGTTATGGTCATAGGCATACACTAACGCTGCTGCAGCACAATCTTTAATCATGTCACCCCATCGTTCATTGATCTTGTCTCCGTTCGACTTAGGATTGCCCAAATAAGAATAAGGCGATTCGTCTCTCGGCCAATCTCTAACGAGCTCAGTATATTCAGGCCAATCACGGTCGGCACGTCCAGTGACATGTGTATACAAGCCGAATCTGTCCAAAGGCTCTAACATAAACAGCACTAACTTCGCTTCTAAGTTCACAAGAGGCATATAAACATCCTTGAGCATCGAAGAAGAGCGTTGTGACTCACCAAAACCATTATCAGAAACCAAAAGCCTCGAAGGATGATCGTAAGAATAGTGCTCCTTCTCGGAAACTGCTATCAGCGCTCGCAACGCGTCGAGCTTGCGGCGCATGTCACGTGGCCGTTCTAAGAAGTCAAGCACTCGATCAATTCGCGTTTCTGTCAGAAGCTTTATCGTAGCTAAATGTTTATTTCTCGCATTGGCTGTCTGAGACTTCACCTGTTTAATTCTAAATGCATACGCGGCGTCAAGTTGAGCTCGACTATACGCAAGCAATAGCTGTACAGCGCGCGATAATCTCATTTTAGCTTCGATTTCGATATTTTGGTTCACTTGGGAGCGGGCTCCATGACATCCTCCGTCCTGGCAAGTCTTAAGCGCGGGCCAAGCTTCATAATCTATAAATCGACTTAGCGCCCTGGCAACTACTTCTTCATCTTTTGTTTCAACTGCAGGTAGTCCCGCCTGTCTAAGCTCTCGCGCACTTGCAGGGCGGAAGTGACGCGCGAAGTGTCGCACGTGGGTGAAGGGGGTGTTCAATTTGTCTAAATCCTCTCGTAAAGGGATCGACCACCTAGATTGCAAATTATTATAATTTGCGAGAAGTAAAGTACTGCTCATAGTAAAGTCTTTGAGCAATCTTTCATGAATGTCGACGTTGTCTCCGTTCCACTGTGGGTACTTTTCTTCTTCGTCATCAGCATCTGACTCTGACTCCGACTCCGACTCCGACTCTTCGCCAATTGATAACTTTATCAATTCTGCTGCATCTTCGGCACGCTCCTCTACCGCCTCGAGAAAGCTAAGGTTGCGCTGACCACCCCCTTCACTGGGAGTGTCCTGCGATCCACGCAAATGAATCACTGCGCTTGCATATACCATGCCGTTCACAAAGAAAGCCATAATCGCCGCACCAGCAATCGCACTGATCGTTTTGCGCACCATCTTCCTCCGTTGTTGCTGTAAAGCCTTTCGGTTTTCCTTTTGCTTTTGCTTCTGACTATGAGTGAAACGGTAGACAATCACTATGTCTGTCTCTGTAAATTTGAACCTGTCGTGCCAAACTAATAATCGTATCTTTTTTGTATCAATTATTCGATCAAAATAGATGGACATCATATTGATTACATTATAGAAGAATTCGCGTTTTGGTGTCATTGATACGAAAAAAAGTATATTATC
>JACLAC010011039.1_pt1 | contig 29267 bp, 28 predicted proteins | sample 8027881 | NCBI WGS metagenome assembly JACLAC01 (sample SAMN15725517, study PRJNA655200) | protist metagenome | isolation source: fluorescence activated cell sorting (FACS) single amplified genomes of... | place: Spain: Blaines Bay Microbial Observatory, Mediterranean Sea | collected 2016-01-19 | reverse complement strand
ATGATTTTAATAAAATAAGTGATGTAGCTGTGGCAAGCGAAAGGAAATGATTTCAATCCCTGCTGCATTTATCAACTTCTTGTCTTATGTTTGTCAAAATTTTTCCGAAAACATTTTTGAAAGGAGGTAACCATGCGCCTAGTCAGTCGAGGTATTCAGCACGAAACCAAAACTTTTTCCACCACGCCGACGACCCTGGCCGACTTTATTCGCTACAGCCAATTGGGACCCCAGTTGGAAGGCGGAAATGCCATCATTGAGCGATATGCTGGCACAGGCTCCATTCACGGTGGCTACATTGACGGAGCCCAAGCTGCCGGCATAGAGCTGATACCTCTTCTGACTGCCACTGCTTGCCCCTCCGGCATCGTTGCCCAGCAGGCATTCGATACAATGCTTGGATGGTTTCTAGAGAGGCTTGAAAAGGTTCTACCAGTCGACGGTGTGCTTCTCGACTTGCACGGGGCAATGGTGACGGAGATCTATCAGGACGCTGAGGGCGAGTTTATTGATGCCGTTCGCAAGCTTGTCGGTCACGGCGTGCCGATTGTCGTCATTCTGAATTTACACGCTAACATTACAGAGAGAATGGCTGACTTAGCAGATGTGATCATCGGCTTTGATACTTATCCACATATCGACATGAACGAAAGGGGTCGGGAGGCGATTGAACTTTTAGCCCGTATCGTTAATGGCCAGGTTTCGCCAAGACAGGCATTTCTGAAACTACCTCTGCTTACGATGCCACCGATGCAGTGCACCCTCCGGGAGCCAATGCAGTCATTGATGCAGCAAGTCCATCAACTGGAAGGCCGACCAGACATTCTGACAGCAACCGTTGCGATGGGATTCCCCTTCGCAGATATTCACCATTTAGGTGTATCAGTCCTTGTGACTGCAGACGGTAATCAAGAGCTGGCCGGAGCCAAGGCAGACGAACTAGCCAATACAGTATGGAACCTTCGGGAGGATCTGCAGTCTCAGCTAACCAAGATTGAAGATTTTATAGAATTTGTCGACAAGCATCCTAATGAGAGACTTACAATCTTTGCAGATGGTTCGGATAATCCCGGCCTTGGAGCACCATGCGATGGAACCGTCGCACTGCAGGCAATGATCGATGCTAATTTTAAAAGCGGTGTGGTAAGTGTTCTTTTCGATCCAGAAACTGCAGGGTAAGCCCATGCAGCGGGTGTAGGCAGCATGATTCAGGTTCGATTGGGGGGCAAAACAGACAATCGGCACGGTGATCCAGTTCAGGGAAAGGCCCTTGTTAAAACACTCAGCAACGGAGACTTTACCTATCGAGGACCAATGTTTCAGGGGGTCAAAGACAGTCTTGGACCAAGTGCTACTCTAGTTGTTGGGGGAGTTGAGGTTGTGGTTGCCTCAGAGCGCCGTCAGTGCCTAGATAGAGAAATGCTGAGAGTAGTGTGTATTGAACTGTCTAATTTTCGCTTGCTGGTCATCAAAAGCGCAGTTCATTCTCGAGCAGACTTCTACTCTGTGGCAGCGCACATTTTTGATGCAGATACGCCGGGAACGAATCGGCCTGATTTCAATGCCTACGAATTTAAGCACTTACCCCGACCAATTTATCCTCTCGACAAAGATGTGAGCTGGCCATGAATAACGCGAAGCTTGGCAAAACATCAAAGCGAGAAAAAGCATTTGAATACGCCTATTAAAAACAGATGTTGGCTCTTCGCAAAACCTTTTTTAATCTCTTTTGAGAGCAATATAATTGACATAACTGTTGGGATGTAGACATGCTTAGATGCGCATCAAATTAAGTAGTTTTGGCCACAGGCCTGATGGTCTTGGCTGGTAATATATCAGTTGATTGAGCAAGCAGATTGCATTTTTGAGAGCTCAAGGCAGACCCTTGAGAACTTTTGCATGAAGGCAAGATGGGAGGTAATACCAAGGAGTGTAGGCGTTTTATCATGAGCAGGCCCGAATAGCGAACTGAGGAAACCTTAACAAGAAGAAGGATCGATAAACGTTAAATCAAGTGGAATTTTTTATAAAATATTGACATTAGTCTGGGTTTAGTCTAGAGAGCAATCCGTCATTTCAAAATACACCAAACACGTGTTCCAAAAACACCAAAGTACAGAAGGTGCTCATGAAAATACCTAAATTCCTAAAATATGCTTCAGTTGCCGGGCTCTGCTTTGTTTCAGTGAGTATTGCAGCTAATCAAGCCCTGTGTGAAGATCAAACACTAAAAGTTGCAATTTCCGGAGATATTGACAATTTCGATCCTGCCACCAATCAGCTCATCGCATTCCAAGCCGCCATAGCAAATACTGTATTCGATTCACTTGTGAGTTACGATGAGAATCTGAAAATCGTTCCTAAGCTTGCAGCGGCTTATGATGTAAGCCCAGATGCAACAGTTTTTACCTTTGATCTGGTCGATGGAGCTAGGTTCCATAACGGCCAGCAGGTCACAGCAGAAGCAGTTGTTTCATCCTTGAAACGTTCTGCCAAGCTCGGTGGCGTGTTTGGATCACCTTTAAAAGCTATAACCTCATTCGAAACACCTGACCAGGATACTGTTGTACTCACTCTTGACAAACCATATGCACCATTTCTGACCGCATTAACCAATCTAGTCATTTTAGCGCCTTCAAGCTATGAAAACGCGGTATCCGAACCCATTGGTTCAGGTCCCTTCAAGTTTATCAATTGGACACCTAACGATAGAATCATCTTGGAGCGCAACGAAGGTTATTGGGGACAAAAACCTTCATATGAAACACTCATCTTCAAGCCGATTCCTGATCCACAGGTTGCCTTAACTAATCTTTACGCCGGTGAGGTAGATATTGTAGCTGAACCCTCAACGGCGGTGATTGCCCAAGTCGATAGCTCTACAGCTAAAGTTGTACGTCCAAGCGTCTCCAATTCGATTGTCTACATCGAAATGATGGGCACCAAGGGCACGCTTGCAAATATACATCTTCGCCGTGCGCTCGCTTATGCCTTTGACCGGGAAACCATCAAGGCAGTGGCCTACGGAGGGCAGGGTGATTCGTTTGCGAGTCCACTGCCAGCAGGTTCATTCGTTTATGTTGATTTGAAAGGATATCCATACAATCTCAACAAGGCTAAAGAAGAATTTAAGCTTTCAGGCGCACCTGCAGGCATCGAGATCAATCTCGAAGTTTTAACTGGATTTCCTGAAGCTGAGCAGATGGGCCGAGTATGGCAAGCCTCGTTAGCACAGATTGGCGTGAAACTGAATATTGTCGTTTCTGAACTGTCCGTGTGGCTGGATCGATACGTGAGCCGCAATTACGATATGACGTGGAATTTCTTCGGTGTTTCGCCTGATCCACATTCCCTCTTCGATGTAATAATGCGTCCACACCTTGAAGGTGAATACGCTAATCAGGAAATGGTAGATCTAGTTCAGGCAGGCATTGAAACTTCAAATATCGACGAACGCAAAGCCATCTATTCAAAACTTCAGGAAATTATGGTGGAGGATTTGCCAATCTTGGCAGTTCAATCACGTCCCATAGCCTCGATTGCTCTAAATTCTATAAAAGATTTCGCAATGAACCCCCTTGGATGGCCACTTTATTCTGGCGTGAATAAGTCTGAGTAAAAAGCGTCGATCATTGGGCATTCTTCGCGCTGCGTCTCCGTATGTGCGCATTCTGCTTGTCTTGTGGCTTGTAGTCACAGTTGTATTCATTTCTCTCCGACTTGCACCAGGGGATCCAGCAATGCTCTTGCTTGGTCCTACTGCTGGTCGACAGGATGTTGCTGAGCGTTTAGATGAAATTCGCGAGCGCTATGGACTTAATCGGCCTATTATCGCCCAGTATGGTATTTATCTCAAAGATGTATTGACCGGTAATTTGGGCAATTCAAACAGGTCTAATCGTCCAGTTTTAATGATGATTGCTACCGCCGCACCAATCACCATTATTTTGATAGCCTGGTCACTTCTTCTGGCAATTCCTATCTCAATTTATTTCGGCATAATGGCCGCCAGATATCAGGGTAGCGTGTTTGATCGGGTCACGCGTGGTGCAGCAACTTTGGCCTTGGCTGTACCATCATTCTGGATCGGCCTGTTGTTATTAAACCTCTTTGCGATCAGGCTCCGTTTCTTTCCAGCTAGCGGATATGTACCCATCTACGAGGACTTTTTAGGGCATATCACACATATTTTACTTCCTGTTACAACACTCGCCATTTACATCTTCGGTACTCTGACAAGGTTTGTTTATACCGAAACAGCAGATACACTTGAGAAGGATTACATAACTGTTTCAAGGGCAATGGGAATCAAGTCTCGGCCCCTTTTGTTCAGATTTGCTGCCCGCAATTCGCTGACACCCATGATCATAATTGTAGGCCTAGAAACGGGCACACTGATTGGCGGTGCTGTAATCGTAGAGGAAGTCTTCGGTCTGCCTGGTTTAGGGCGACTGTTGCTTAATGCAGTTCTAGGAAGAGATTATCCAGTCGTTCAAGGAACTGTTTTGGCAATCACTCTGGCCGTTATTTTTCTCAACTTACTTGCCGAATTTATTTATCGTTGGCTTAACCCTCAGGCAAGCAAGTGAAAAAATCCAATGATGATAAGGTACGGTTAAGCCCCGTAGTCTTTTTCCTGAGTACGCTGGGGTTAATTGCAGTTATTGCTGCTATTTTTCCAAGCTGGTTTACTCCCTATAATCCTCATGGAATTGATGCTACAGCTATCTTATCTGGGCCAAGTTGGCAACATCCTTTCGGAACTGATGAATTGGGGGCTGACGTATTAGCAAGAATTATCTATGGCATCCGTCTCGAATTGTCGATTGCCTCAGGTAGTGTAGCTATTGCAACCATTTTGGCGATCCCCTCGGGCCTTTTTGCGGGCTATCAAGGTGGATGGACGGACTGGCTCTTTACAATAATAGCGGACTCGATCCAGAGTTTCCCAATTGTACTTTTTGCAGTGCTGATTGTTGCAAGTCTTGGGGCTTCAATTGGAACATTGATAGGAGTACTTGCATTTGTTTTTTTGCCTCGAATTTTTCGTTTGGTGCGTGGCCAGACCCAGACAATCAAAGTAACTGGCTATGTCCGTTCGGCTGAAGCAATGGGCTTGCGAACTCCGATTATTCTAATCCGACATATTTTGCCTAATACTCTGGGACCCGTGTTGGTGATTGTTCCTCAACTAATGGCTATTGCTGTTCTAATTGAAGCTGGTCTCAGCTTCATAGGCCTCGGTGTTCAGCCACCTAACATCTCATGGGGGGCGCTGCTACTGGTATCAAAAAACTATTATATCGCTGCGCCCTGGTATCCTTTGGCTGTCGGCATAATAACAACACTTACATCCGCAGCTCTTGTATTTAGTGGAGATATTGCCGCAGCTAGCGTTAACCCCTCGAGGCGGCCATGAGGATCGATTCTATTTTGGTAGTCGATAATGCAAGCGTGTTTTTCCCAAAAAGGGTGGGACGCAAGGTTCTAAATGTTCGTGCAGTCGATCAGGTCAGCTTCAGTATTAGTAGTGCCGAGACGTTTGGTTTGGTGGGAGAATCTGGATCTGGCAAATCTACCGCAGGCAATGCTGCGATCGGTTTACAAACTCTTACAGCGGGTAATGTTTTTTATCGGGGCCTGCCAATTCCGGCTCGGAGAGATCCGAAATGGAGAGAAATGCGACGGCAATTGCAGATCGTGTTTCAAGATCCATATTCAAGCCTAAATCCTAGGAGGATAATCGCGCAGGCGCTTACCGAGCCACTGGCGTTACACAAACTCGTGAAGCCATCCGAATATACGGATGAGGTCGAAAGGTTGTTAAAATTGGTGGGACTGCCGCCTGAAGTAGCAAAATGCCACCCTAATGAATTGTCTGGGGGTCAGCGTCAACGGGTTGGTATCGCGCGTGCGCTTGCTGTTAAACCAGAAATTATTGTATGCGATGAAATCACTTCTGCTTTGGATGTGTCGACTCAGGCCCAAATTATCAGCCTCTTAAGCAACCTCAAAAAAAATACCCACATTGCGCTTTTATTCATCTCCCATGATCTTGGACTGGTACGCACCATCGCTGATAAAATTGGGGTTATGTATCTCGGCAAGATTGTCGAGACTGGGCCAACTAGCGAGGTTTTCTCAAAGCCATATCATCCCTACACCCGTGCTCTAATAAGCGCAGCCCCTGTGCCTGACCCCGACCGGGAGACACAAAGGCATCATTCCCCTCTCAGAGGTGAAATCCCAGATCCAGCAAACCCACCATCTGGTTGTTATTTCTCTACCCGCTGCCAGCATGTGACATCACTTTGCAAGCAAAAAGTACCAGCTATGACTAAGATCTCTCCCAGCCATTCGGTGGCCTGTCACCATCAAGATGTTATCAGGAAGGAGGCTTTGTTCTGATGGGTCACCTTTTGAAGATTACCAAGCTAGGAGTTTCATTCAAAACAAGTGAAGGTAGAGTAAATGCTGTTGTTGAAGCTTCGTTTGATGTGAAAAGAGGTCAGCGCATCGGAATCATAGGTGAATCAGGTTCTGGCAAATCTGTGATGGCACGTGCCATTATGGGGTTAAATAATCCTCGCTTTACAGACTTTGCCGTTGATAGCAAGATCGAACTTGATGGCTTAGATATACTATCTTTGAACGAAAGGGAGCTCGGGCTTTTAAGGGGAGAAGTGGTTTCGATAGTCTTTCAGAATCCAATGAATTCGCTCAATCCAAGTTTTACTATCGGAACCCAAATGCGATGTGTGCTTCAAGCACACCGCAAAATCAACCGTACTTCAGCCAGGCACATTATTGTTAGCGCCCTCAAGGATGTGGATTTGCCAAGTGCCGAATCGCTTGTACGCCGTTATCCGCATGAATTATCTGGTGGACAAAAACAACGAGTTATGATTGCAATGGCAATTTTGTGCGAACCTAAATTAATTATTGCTGATGAACCAACATCTGCCCTTGATGTTACAGCGCAGGATACAGTGCTCAATGTCCTAATACGCCTCAGCAAAGAGAAGGACATTGCCATTTTGATGATCACACATGATATGGGTGTAGTCGCACGCTTCTGCGAGCGCGTCAATGTAATGTACGGTGGTTATATTGTTGAACAGGCTGATGTCAAAACCTTATTCTCAAATCCTGCTCATCCATACACCGCTGCATTATTGGCAGCCACACCGGATCCTTCGCAGTCAAAACAGGTATTACAAGCCATCCCCGGTATCCAGCGTACACGAATTGGAATGCAGCCTAACAGTTGTCCCTTCATAGATCGATGTGCATTTTCCAAGACAGAATGTAAGACTCCCCCGGTGCCAGTTGAGATTGTAAAGGGACACAAAACTACCTGTCATTTTGCTGGGCAGCTAGATTTATCAGCGTAATTTTCTGAATAAGAATTAATGATTTGTAATGAGAACTACTGGCTTGTTTGCACCTGTTTCCAGCGGGCATGATAAAAGTTGATTAGCATCTACTATTAGGTGATCCAAAATTTATTAAAAATAATTTATAAGTACATTTATAGAGTTTTAATTAATTTTGGACTTATTAATAAGTTTGACCTCGATTGCATGTTTGCGGAGATAGAGACTGAAAGTTAAATAACATGTGATCATAGCATTGTATTAAGAGCACCATTATCTGAATTTTGCTTAAACTTGTATGGTAGCCAGAAAATTTGATCGGTCACATTGCGTAGTACATTGAGAAATTAAGCTTAAATTCTAAATAAATTTTCTGGATTTAATAATTTTTTTTTGCACTCTAATGTCAAAATCTTTGGAGAGAGGAAAAATGAAAGAGTTAAAGATTGGAAATTATTGTATTGGGCCAGCGCACAGACCCTTCATTATTGCAGAAATGTCAGGGAATCATAATCAATCCTTGGAGCGGGCTCTTAAGATTGTTGTAGCAGCTGCTATGGCTGGTGCAAATATGCTTAAGCTTCAAACTTATACATCTGATACAATGACTCTGAATATTAGTAATGATGAGTTTTTCATCAGCAATGAAAATAGTCTTTGGAAAGGTAGTAACCTCTACGAACTCTACAAAATTGCTTATACTCCGTGGGAGTGGCATGGCCCGATCATGCAGCGCGCCAAGGAATTAAATATGCTTTGCTTCAGTACTCCCTTTGACGAAACAGCTGTGGATTTCTTAGAGACTCTAGATGTACCCGCTTATAAGATTGCTTCCTTTGAGAACGCCGATCTACCTCTAATTCGCAGAGTTGCTAAGACGGGTAAGCCTATTATCATTTCTACGGGCATGGCAACTTTAGCTGAGCTGGACGAGACAGTCAGGACAATCCGTCAAGCAGGGTGTGAGCATTTTGTGTTGCTTAAGTGCACTAGCACCTACCCAGCGACACCCGAGAATACGAATTTGCTGACGATCCCCCATATGCGAGAACTGTTTAATTGTGAAGTAGGGCTTTCAGATCACACGATGGGAGTGGGCGCTTCCGTAGCTGCGATTGCTCATGGTGCAACTGTGATTGAGAAGCACTTCACTCTCAGACGAGCCGATGGGGGGGTTGATTCTGTCTTCTCACTAGAACCCGAAGAGTTAAAGTTGCTGGTTGTTGAAACCGAAAGGGCCTGGCAGTCGCTCGGAAGTGTATTTTATGGTCCAACAGAAGCTGAAAAAGCATCTCTTCAGTTCCGTAGATCAATCTACATAGCGGAGAGTGTCCAAGCAGGCGAAGAACTTACGCGAAGAAATCTGCGAATCGTACGTCCAGGACTGGGTCTTTCACCAAAATATTATGATGTTTTGCTCGGCCGAAAAGTGAACCAGAATCTAAAGAAAGGCACAACATTCAAATGGGAGATGGTTGGATAAGATTTAGACCACAGACTGGTTTAACAACAGTCTTTCAAGACTTCACAAAGCGAACTTGGGATAATGAGTAGTAGCTTTCAACCATCTGAAGCGTTACTCCGGGCTCTAGTTTAATCGCTTCGATACAAAATACACCCAGAGATTTACGCGCTCGAAAAGATTTAAGATATTCTCTGGTACTAGTAGACACCCTTGCTTTATCATCTTTTAAACTGAAAACAATGTTTGATTTTACCCTTACCACCAAGGGGGTTTAAACTAAGCTGCATTAGCATAGCCTCAAAGGTTGGTGGCCGAGTTCGAGCGCAGCCATGAAGCACTGGTGGAGCAATACAACACGGTGATCCGGCTTTAAAGCAGGATGCTGGCGGCAGAGGCTTAAACGTTGAACGATTTGGACCACCTGCTTGCAGAGAAGAAAGTGCTACCTCCTCCATAGCCTATTGAGAAAGAGGGTTTTTATGGGCGTAGGTGCGCTAGTCTTTATCGCGAGTGTAGCGTTGAGCTGAGTTTTCGAACTCGCCGATACCGTGACCCTCTGAGTGATGGCCGGTGGCGCACTAAGTTCTTTGATACACTGGAAGAAGCTGTAGAATTTGAACAACAATTGGCTGTGGAAAAGGCTCAGCGCAAAGCTGAAACGAAAAGGAAAAGTAAGGAGCGTCTTAAGCGCTGGGTTCAAGAGAGATTACAGGTTTCGCGTGATGAAAGGTAAGAGTCTATGGCCACACTGTATAATACTATCGCTAAGCAAAAAGACCGTGGCGAGTCAATTCACTGACGAAGAAACATCGAAGCTGCCTGGTTCTTCGCCTGGTTGAGGTTTGCCTAACCAGTAGACCCAGTTAATATAACTCACACTTGTGTTTGTTCCTTTTCTTGGATTTGAGACAATCTAGGGCAATTACAACCTCAAATAGCAAAACCGAACAGAGTTAAATCATCCCTTCGCTTGTTGATACCCTGGTATCTAGCAACATCAGCAACAATATTGGTCACAGCTGTCTTCACATCCACGGCCTCCCTGATTTGATGGAGTACTCTTTTCTTGCCATACATCAGCCTTTTCTCTCCACCTACTTGGTCCGTCACTCCATCAGAAAATACAAAGAAGGAGGAAGCTTGTTGGCCTAGTTCGCACTCAAAGACTTTGAAGTTTAGTGGGTGTTCCTTGATATCATAGCCCAGACTCTTCTTGTCCCCTTTGATTTCAACGACACCCTGAGCTGACTTCTGATAGAGATTCATCTTCGCACCAGAATATCGAAAGATCTTCTCCTTCAGGGAAAAACAACATACCCCAGCATCCAATCCGAAGTCTGTCTGTTGATGTGTCTCATCCAAACTCAAGGATTTTTGCAGGAATTCATCTAAATCATTCAAAATAGCATCTGGCTGACTGAGGACCTTGATGGAAGAGATCCTGTCGAGCAGTGTACTGGAAATCAGAGTCATAAAAGCACCCGGAATTCCATGACCAGTGCAGTCAGCTACTACCAGACAGGTCCAGCCATCTTTCTTCTCCAACCAATAAAAGTCACCGCCTATGGTGTCTCTCGGTTGCCAAACATACTCTAGATCACTGAATCCGTAGTGTGACAAATCAATCCGGGGCAGAATTGCGTTTTGGATGACACTAGCGGCCTGAATGCTTTTATTGATGTCATTGTTGGCTGCAGTGAGTTCCTCAGAAATTTTTGTTAAATCTTTGTTGGTTGTAATGAGTTTTTCAGAAGCCTTCTTCAAATCTGCTGTTCGAGCTTCAACCTTTGATTCCAGCTCGTTATTTAATTCCAGTTGTTTATCTATGTACTCTTGTTTGAGATCATTCATTCCTTGAGCAACTGAAAATCCAAATGTCACAAACATTCCAAGAGTTAAGACTCCAGCAATAGGTAAAAGGATTGACCAGAAGTAAAAATTAAATCCGTCGAGTATATAGAACGATAGAAATCCAATCGGAAATATTAGGAAAGGTAAAATAAAAGACAGACAAAGGTAACCAGATGAAGAACTGCCTTCTTGCCAAGATTTAAAAGAAACAATTATTGATATTGATAGGAGAATTCCGAAGGCAATTAAATTATGATGTAATTTGATGATACCAAAACCCATTTTATCAGGTGGATATTTAGTTAGGTTTAATTGATTATCACTTGGAAATTCAGAAATAAGTATAAGATTTAAAGAAATAATAGAAATAAAGAATATAATGCCGACAACGAAAATCTTACTTACATTTGGGTAGCATTCTTCTAAAAAAAGAGATTTTTTGAAGAATTGGGTAAGTGATAAAAATAACATTGGGAAAAACAAAAAAAGACTTCTCTGATTTAAATTTAAATCTATACCCGTAGAAAGAAATATAGGAGTTGTCAATATAAGACAAATTGATAATAATGCCAAAGATAACCAGATATAGTTTCCTCCAGAAATAAGATAAATAAAAAAGTAATAAAGTCCCAATAGCAAGGATGCCGTAAATAAACTGATGACAATCACTATTCTTGCAATTTGGAGAATTCTTAAGTTTTCCCATGTTCCAATTGACATGCGGTGATAATTATTTGTATCCATAAAACGATTGAAAGGCTTGCTCCTAAAAAAGTTATATATGGTTGTTGTATCATTTTGAGGTGCCACGATCCGAAAATTTGGTCCAAAATGATCATCCTCTATCTGTTTATTTACACCTCGTTCCCAGAAGGCAAATTCTTTGATACCCAGTGAATTTTTTACAAATATCTTTTTTTCTGAGTTAACATTGTGGGCCAAGCCAATTAGATCTGTTGATAAATTATTTATTATTGTCAGGCGTACCCAATACCCATCAACCATTGATTGGTCATTTAATAGCTTTCCCGACCATTTTGCACTTTCTAGATTTTCAAAAGAAACGCTCTCATTAAAACCTTCTAGAAAGCTTAAATAATTATTAGGTATAGTTTCTAATGACTCGGAAGAAATTATAAATGATTCTTGGGAGTATGATTTAGAAGAAATAAGCAATATTAAAACTAGTGAATAAAGTGTGGTTCTGAATATCTTCATAAAGTAGCACTCATTCATTAAATTATCTCAGATTAGCATACTCTAACAATAATCTATTAGTAGATAGAAAATAATATGATACCTGCATTAATGAACAGTTAAATTGTCATCCTAGTATCGGACTTGTTCCTTACTGACAAAGAATATCATTATTCAAACTCAACCAAAGCTATGCCCGTTCTGGAAAGCAGTCTTATTTTAATTAACCAATCACTGTACCTCTTGCTTCCATCTCATCTGAACTTTGCTTGGTTTGACTAAAATCTACATCAGGCTTCCAGACTTTTTTCAGTAGCAGAACATATTAGGAGCCGACTGCAGATAGAGTTGAGTGAATCTTTCAAAGACATCACCCTTATCTTTTGTTTCATCCTGCGCAGATACCCTGTCGAAGAAATCATCCCAGTTTGAGGAGGATAGAATGAGGTCGTTGGGATTCATACTACTTTAAAGGGCTCAACAGTTTTCACAATGAGATTCTGATTAATCTGATGATTGTACCTTGAAGTGCAAAGCACAAAGACAATAACAGAAGGGCGCTATCTGTTAAAGACTGTTAGCACAGTGAATAAGCTGGCGAGATCATCAGATTGACTGTGGGATGATGATTGTCAGTGTTTTAGTTGAAGACAGATAGTGGTCTTATTTGTCTACAGATATCTAAGTGTGTGCAAAGGTGTCGTCAGAACAGGAATCAGGTTGAAATAGCCAAAAAAGGGTGGATTAACCTACTAAATGTCTTTGCTGAGATGAAAATTTAATCAGGCCCAGATCGGTAATGAGAGACCGAGCAGATAAAGTGCTGGTCTCAATGTAGACTATTCTAAGCGAATCACGGGCAATTATAGTCTAGTCAACAAACTTTAATTACTAACTAATAGACCAAACAACAGAAGGCCTATGAAAGAGAGCGAACCTCCCCAGAATAAGTAATAAGCTTTTTTCAACCCATACATGCTTATTAATCCTTGAACTGATCTTTTGTGGCTTTCTTTTCCAAGCGTACTGGCTTGTGCGAAACGTTTTAAGGATTCTGGGCCCATATCTTCTTCCTGTGTTTCCCAATTGCTCTTATCAGTTAACCATCTCCATGCTTTGTAAAGGCCGTAGAAGAAAACTCCGAAAACAACTAGAGAAAATAGTGGTTTCGCATCAGGCCGGATTGCGTTTGTAAAAAATCCATAAGCCCCAAAAATAGTTACGGAAAGAAAAACAAAGTATTCAATCTTGTATCTTCTGAATATCAATCCACGCAAGAAAATTTGAGCCCAAAAGAGGCTCACGAATACGGCAAATACGCACAACAGAATTTTCCAAAAACCAAACGGATCACTTTCCAAAAATTCTGGCAGTGCCAAGATTCACCCAAGAGAAAACCTAGTTGAAAATTCATCATCCATAATGGATTTGTGAGCTGAGCGGTGGTCTAGATATTTAGAAATGTCGTAAAATTAAGAAGGTATAACTATTATCCATTGCAAATGGGAGTATTAAATTGGAAATTTTTTCCCAAACACAAATTTGGATATGCTAATCATATTGACTGTTCGATATCTTGATCGATTAACTATTTCTGAACTTTGGTGGTACCGATCAAGATGATAAACTTTACTTTGGAAGTGGGCAAAACAGTGTTTCGAGTGCGCCTAGATTGCGCCTGAAACTAATTTGGAAGTGAGATCGCGAGAGGATCAAAAACCAGTAAGTAACTGATTTATTGATATTATTTACTGGTGGCCAGAGGTGGAATTGAACCACCGACACACGGATTTTCAGTCCGTTGCTCTACCAACTGAGCTATCTGGCCTTTAGGAGAGTATTTATGTAAACTCTAGAGAATATTGGAGGTTTTGCAGAAAAGCAAGTGATTTCTAGTTTCTCAACCGATAAACTTGATGAAGCACCAAACCCATCATCATCAAGAAGGCAGTCTGCACTTCTCCATCCCGAAAGTTATTTTCAAAAACTCCAGCTACCATAAAGCCAGAAACTCCAGCCAGTGCACCCCAGAAGATTGCACCTTCCCAACTTGAGGATTCTGCTCTTCTCAATGAAAGGATACAAGTCAACAAGAAGCCAAATACGATTCCTAAGTAGGCTATAAAACCAATTATCCCATAATTGAGCCATGTTTGCAGATAAATGTTGTGAACTCCTGCACTGGCATTGTTGTTAAAACGATGATTGTTTTTTTCAGCTAAAGGTATCCGGTATTGATCCATGACATTCTTGTCATTGCCATATCCTATACCCCAAACTAGATGGTCTTGAATTCCCTGGACACCTGAATCCCACATCAACAATCGATCTTTGTTAGCTGTAATGTCTAGCGCGCTGGTGAGACGCTGAACTATTGCGTTATCTCTAATTTGCCAATTTTTGGTTTCTCCACTGAGTACCTGTTGAAAAATCCAACCACCCAATCCTAACCCGATTATCAGGGAAACAATCCCCAAAATTTTTGAAATTCGAAACAACAAAATCCAAAACACCATTAAGATTCCTAACCAGATACTTCGTCCCAAAGAAGACAACGCACCTACAAGCATCACCACGCTTCCAAGTCCATAAAACCAACGCCATTTGGTAGAAAGGTCCCTCACCGTTGTGAAAAGAAAGAATAGAGGAAACAGCAATAGTAAGTAGCCACCGTAAGTCAGATGATGGGTAAAATTGCCCTTTCCATGAAAAAACTGGGTGCCATCGGCCGCAGTGTAATAAAGTGTGGTTAGTCTTCTTTCAGGTGAGCGAAGCCAGTCTACCCCAGTGAAATACTGAAGAATTCCATACAGTGAGACCAATAGTAGGGGTACAAAGAGAAATCGAATGAGTTGCTGTTGGTCAACTTCCAAAATTGCAATAGCTAGTACAAAAGGTAAGAGTAGGCGCCAGTTTGTCTGAGCTGAATAAAGATGATCAATCCCAGGGTATCCATTAAAATAACCACTTAAAACAGTCAAATTCATGTAGATGATTACGGGCCAGATGAGCCAATGCTTGTAGCCCAACCTCTTCCTGCGAACAAATCTCCAGAGGCTAATCAGATAGATGAAGAAGATGGAGGCTTCAGATCCAGCAATACTAAAAGTGCTGAATACAAAAAGAGCATAGATGAAGAATCCAAGATAACTTGAGGAATCAGTTATGGACCAATTAGCCCAAAATTTGGTAGCCATTATGAACGTGCCTCATAGATAGCTTTGTACAGCTGATGAGTCCTAAACACTCGTTTCACATAATTCCTGGTTTCAATGTAGGGGATGCTTTCAACAAATTCGTCAAGGTCTCGGTCAGGGAATCTCTTCAACCATTCTTTCATACGACCAGGTCCTGCATTATAGCTTCCTGCGATCTGAATCACCTCCCCAAACCTTTTTGAAATTTGTCCAAGATAGGATGTTCCGAGCTGAATATTAATCTTTGGATCGAATAAATCTTTCTCATCTTTCAGCTTCAACCCAATGATCTTAGCTACTCTTTTTCCCGTATATGGCATCAGTTGCATCAGTCCACGAGCAGAAGCTGGAGAGACCACATCTGCTTGATAAAGGCTTTCTTCACGCATAATTGCCAACGCCAGATAGGGATCAATACCAGCATTTTTAGAAAAATTTTGAACATCCATCCAATAAGGTCTTGGGAAAGCAAAAGTCCAAACTTGTTGGTCCCTAATTGGAATACGCTTCAAATCACCCAGATAGTGGTTGACAACGATTGTTTGCAATGAGCGATATTCACCGTATTCATCAAGTACCAGACTACTCTTCCAGATCAATTCCTTGGGTGATTTTAAATCAACTAGATTACGAATGTGCTTAGCCCCAATATTTCCATCTCCGGCAGCCATCACAAACTCTGCAAATTCCAACTCTGTTTTTTCCTCGTTTGCCTGGAGTTTAGGCGGATTGTCATGCCAATAATCTTTCTGTTTGTAGGGTATTTTTTTCGGAACCAGACTGCTCATTGTACGCTGGGCAAGCATTCCATAAAATGTGTTGGGGTACCAACTGAGCAGGTTGTTAAAAATTCTTTGAGCTCGTTCTTGCTTTTTTTCTTGAACAGCAAGCTTTCCTTGCCAATAAACAAATTTTGCGGCTACTTCAGGATTGTTAATGCCATTCCTGAGGCCATCGTTGATGTACTTTAGAGAAGTTTTCCAATTCTTTTGTTGATAGTGATACCAAGCCAACTCCCAAGCTGCGATTTCTCCAGAACGCTTTTTTGGGAAATTTTCTAGAAGTTTCTTCCACCAAATCTCCGCAACTGCATCATTGTTGTTTCCCTTGTATGACCTAGAAACCTCCAACAGGATATCTTCATGCGCCTTTGAGAGGGTATATTTTTGGTTGATTTGTCCAATAATTTTTGCCATGGAGCCTTCATCTTTCTTCTTTCTCCACATGCGGGCTTGCCAATACAGCTGCCGATCCTCAGGCATTGAAAAATTATCTGTGAAATATCCCTGCTTCATCAATTTTAGAGTCTTTGTGTAGAAACGTTCCCTATGCATAGCTGCCACGTAAATCTCGCCTAATTTAGCTCGTTCAAATTTTGAGAGACCACTTAATCGTGTAGGTAAGTGTTTGATGAGATACATATCTAGCCGAAGCCGGCTGATCGTCTTCATTCTGTTGACCACCATTGATCCAGATGGTTTTTGCTTTATTCTTTTGATTCCTTGATCTGAAGCTTCAGCGTCCTTCAAATTATCCGGATTCATCCAAAGATTAGCTGTCACCTCAAAAGGGACAGCGACGTTTTTCCTTTCAGCTACTTTGATGAATTTCTCAGCAAGATCATATTCTTCAAAAAACCAATCTGGTTGATACAGTGTATTCTCCAGAAAGCTATAAAGAAGATTCAACTCTTTAGCGCTGTTGAAATGATTCTTCAGCATGAGACGTAGAGTTGGCAGATACAGAGATCGTCTCGGAGACTCCAGGATTTTTTCAATCGCTCCGAGTGCTTTGTCATGTTTTTTCCAGGTCAAATAAAGCCTTACCTGCTGCAAAGCCCAATAATCTCGGTGTTTTAGATCTGTTTGAAATCCCTTTTGGAAGACTTTCTCAGCCTCTGCATACTCCCCAGTCGCCGATAAACTTTTTCCTAGAATGATCTGAGCGAGTGGGGATTGATCAAGAAGTCCTTTTTTGATGCTCTTTTTGAGATCTTGAATCAATTGCGCATGGCTTCCTTGCTGCATGAAATCTCGCCAACGCTTTGCATCCTCAGACTCATTGGCATGCAACAATCCTGAAGAACAAATCACAAAAATTAGCAATAGCCCAAAAAAACTGTTTCGTTTTAAAGCCAAATGATCCAATACAGAAAAATTCATTGTTCAGTTGTTTGAAATTGTTATTAGTTGAAATTCTTCCACAAAAGGCGAAGGTTTTTACTCCACGTAGAAGCGAGAATTTGACTAGAAAATATCACTTGAATGCTAGGTAAAATTTAATGGAAGAGCAGGATACAAACCGTGTTCCATTGATTGTTCGACAACGGCCACGCAACGTTGGAGCTTCAAACAAGCCAGTACCTTATCAACCGCCAGCTGACACCTACGACCTCTTCAGTAATCCCAAGAGTCCCTTTCTACAACGCTTGGTCACTGCTCCAACTGAGCAAACAAAACTTAGTTCGGAAAAGCTTCAGAGTCTTTTTGAAAAAATGCAGGAGAAAGGTGGCTCCTATCGACTTGCTTATCCCTCTGCAAAAGGTGCGCACGAAAAAAGGCGCATCGCTCCCGGAACTTTGCCTGGCAAATCTCCAACCTATGGAAATCACCCGGATTCCTTTGAAGCCCCTCAACGACTACAGCATTTTGTCCAGTTGTTTATGGAACAGGTGCTCTCTGATCTTAGAGAAGACCCATTTAGTCTGACTAAATTGGTTCAAGATTTAGCCACACTCTTTGAAGAGCAAGAAATTCGCATACGTGTTTATGATGCGTACCGAACATTTAGAAGTTTTGATCAGCTATTGGACACCCTCACCCAAATCAGTGAAGATACGGAGATTGAAAATTTTGAACTCTTCTGCAGCGCACTCGTTGGCTTCTACAGCCAACTCAAACAATGAAAAAACAACTTCTTCTCATCCAACCTCCTGCCAAAATTTTGAAAATTTTCCCGATCCTTCCAGGCCTGCTTGGATTGAAGTAGATTTTGCTGCTTTGGCTCACAACCTTTCAGAAATTCGAAAAAGAGTTTCACCAGCTAAGGTGATGGCCGTCGTCAAAGCAAATGCCTACGGGCATGGTTTGGTTCCAGTAGCACGCTTTTATGACCAATCTTCTGTTGATATGTTGGGTGTTGCCTTGCTGGAGGAAGCACTTCTTTTGAGAGAGAACGGAATTGCTTGCCCGATCCTTGTCTTCGGAGGGTTACTAGAAAGTCAAATTCCTCATTTTCTGCTCCATCAAATTGACATTACCGTTTCCTCACTCTCTAAATTAGAGCAGGTGGAAAGATGGGCGATGCATTTGGGCTGCAAAGCAAGAATTCACCTAAAATTAGATACTGGGATGGGCCGGATTGGCACTCGTGCTAGTTCAGCACTGCCGATGATTGAAGCAGCACTACTGAGTAAAAATTGTCAACTGATTGGAATATTTTCGCATTTTGCTTGTGCAGATGATCCCTATGACGAGATGACTGCTCTTCAACTCGAGAGATTTGAAGAGGGCATTGGGCACTTTGAAAAGCTGGGGGCGCCAATACCAATGCGCCATCTAGCTAATTCTGGAGCAATTCTCCATCACCCAAAAAGTTTTTTCGATATGGTGAGACCAGGCATTCTTCTCTATGGAATCCAACCAGATGTGAAAAGCCAAGTAGAGTTAGAACTGAAAAGGAGTTTGACCCTCAAAGCAAAAACCGTCTTTCAAAAGGGAATGTTGAAGGGGCAAACTGTTAGCTACGGTGCGACTTGGAAGGCTTCAAAGAATACCTGGATCAGTACACTTCCAATCGGATACGGTGACGGATTTATGAGAGGCTTGTCCGGTAATGCTGAAGTGCTTTATGAAGGTAGAAGATACCCAATAGTTGGTAAAATCTGTATGGATCAGATGATGATTGAAAGTCCTGAGAAGTCTGTTCCAAATGATGCCGAGATGACTCTGATTGGGAGGAGCGGAGAGGAGGTGATCACTGTTGAAAATTTGGCGGAACAAGCCCGAACTATTCCATATGAGATTCTAACTAACTTGAATAACCGCTTACCAAGATACTACCTGTAGCACGTGCTTCACGATTCAATACTTTGTGCTGAGACGATTCCTCGCCAATTCTAGAAAAATCTTTGTCAGGTAAGTAGCAATAGCAACTCCAACAATAGCTGCACTTGTATTCGTATCTCCGTAGTAAGAGATGATCAATCCAATCAAGCACATAGAAAAACACAGAAGTGTTGACTCCAACATCAGTTTTTGCAGTAAGGATGCATGCTTTTCCAGAATGCTCGGTGGAATTAGCAGAGCCAACACCAAAATTATACAAACCAATCGAATAGGAATCACAACCCCACAAGCAAGCAGCACCAAAACCAAAGGGTAAAACCATTTGACTGGGACCCTGGTCAATTCTGCATACTCATGATCATAAGAAACAACCAACAATGGTTTGTACCCTCCAAGAACGAGTAACAGAATAAAGCAGTCAATGCCTACCATCCAAAACAAATCTGATGTGGGAATTGCTAGGATGTTTCCAAAAAGATAGCTCCCCAAATCCACCTTATAGCCTGGAGTCAGATCTGTCATTAATACTCCAACAGCCATTCCTGCTGCCCAGAGCAAACTAACCACACGGTCAGAATTCTCACGGTTTTGTTGAGTCCACTTCGCCAAGATGAGGACTCCGCCGACCGTAAATGCCACGGTGGTAGGAAGTAGGGGCCAACCAAGAAAAACTCCCAAGCCAACTCCCCCATAAGCAAAGTGAGAAATTCCCCCTGCAAGGAAAGTCATCCTGTTAACAATTACGATTGAACCAAAAAGACCGCATGCAATGCTCCCCAGTTCTATGGCAAGCAAGGCATGCTGCATGAAATCAAATTGGAGGGCTTCCCACATAAGCTGCTGCGAATTAAGTTAAACTAAGATGCAGCAGCAAGAGTGGTCATTTCTGGCAGAGGGCAATGGTGGTCCACATCAGAACCACACATCACGTGGAGTGCGAGATCTGTGATCTCAGGTTTGGGATGGTAGTGCAGAAAATGATTCACTGTCACCACTGACTTGGCAATGTGTGGTAACAAGCCAAGGTCGTGTGTACTGACTAAACCAGTAGTGTTTTCGTTAATTCGATGTAAGAGATCATAAAGTTTTGTCTTTGATGTAAGGTCCAAATTAGCTGAGGGCTCATCCAACAGCAAAAGTCTTGGTTTAGACATCATTGCACGAGCAATCAATACTCGCTGACGTTCAACCCCTGACAATGCCTGCCAACTCCTATTCTTGAAGTCCGCAAGATTTACTTCCTCCAATACCTGCTCTGATCTTTCTCTAACTTCCCTCGAGAACTCCCAACCCCACTTTCCACTTTCTTCACTGCCCAGCGATACAACATCACCCACCTTTATAGGAAAATGATGGTTCGATTTGGAATTCTGAGGAACATATCCAACGAGATCCGTGCGCATTTGGGGGTGTTATCCTTTGACGAACACCTCCCCTTGCAAAGGCTCCAGAAGTCCTAAAATAAGGCGAAAAAGCGTTGATTTTCCTCCTCCATTGGGTCCAATGACTGCGACTAGATCTTTGTTCGGAATGGCTAGATCAATCTTTTACAGAACAATTTTTTTGGATCTTATCCGAATTCAACACCCTTCAGTTCAACTTCTTTCATCAATTACTCATATGATTCAGCAACTTCCCTGGCCGCTTTTTTGAGGGTGTTCGACCAATCTGTGGACAATGGGTCCAGAACTATCAATTTACCTCCTAGACTCTCTGCTAAGCTCTTGACCATTCGGGAAGATCGTTGTGGCTGGATCCAGATATTTTCGATTCCAAGGGTTTTTGCTTCTTTCAATTGCTCCATTAATTTCCGTGGGCTTGGTTCTTTGCCTTCAAGCTCAATTGAGACCTGGCTGAGACCATAATCTCTTGCAAAGTAACCCCAGGCAGGGTGGAAGACAAGAAATCCTTTTGATCGGTCTGACTCACTTAAAATTTTCTTGATAGCACTATCTGTTTCGACAACCTCTGAGATAAATTTTTCGTAATTCTTGTTGAACAGTACCTCATTTTCAGGCATTGATCTCAATAAGTGTTCAAGGATCTGAGCTCTCATTTTTTTGACATTTGAGGGAGAAAGCCAAATGTGGGGATCATAAGAAGTTTCTGACTTTCCTTCTTCATCTTGATGTCCTTCTTCATCTTGATGATGTTGACCTTCCATTTCTATTCGTTCAATACCCTTTGAAATTGTCATGACCTTCATCGAAGGGTTCAAATTCACCAACCTATCCAACCAGATTTTCTCAGCTGCAATGCCACCAAGCTTAAAATAAATTTCCACATCAAGCATTTCACGCATTTTTGATGGCTTCGGTTCAAAGGTATGAAGGTCCTGTCCGGCTTGCACAAGATGTATAATTTCAACAAAATCACCACCGATTGAACTCACGAAACTTTCAATAGGCGGTATTGTTACCGCAACTCGAGTTTTCTCATCAGCCAATAAATTTGAGCTGGTTGTGACAAAAGCAAAATATGACAGTAAAACAAAAAATCGATTCATGTTAGCTCTCAATAATTTTTGAAAGTTAGTTGCAAAAAATTAAATACTGTGCCAATTTTTGGTTTTTACAATTTTGTTGCGATTAATTGATTCTACACAAAAAAGGAAAGCAACTTTGAAATATTATTTTGTATACTCCCTTATAATGTTTAGTTTTCTGTTCGAAGTATACGCACAGGGTTCTTTGGATGCTCACGTACACGGTGAAGCTGAATTGAACATCGTTTTCGAAAGTCGTGAATTACTAATGGAACTGGAGAGTCCTTCTTTCAATTTGGTGGGTTTTGAACATGAACCCACATCATTGGATCAACACAAACTTGTTGAAAATACAATTGAGTCACTGAAAGATTTCAGACGTATTGCTAGTATTTCTCCTGAAGCGGATTGTAAATTAATTGACGCATCCATATCGACGACCATGAAGGGATTGGGTGATGGGCGTAAGGAACATCATGAGGACGAACATCATGAGGACGAACATCATGAGGACGAACATCATGAGGACGAACATCATGAGGACGAACATCAACATTCAGCAAAAGAAATTCACTCAGAATTCTCTGCGACCTACTCTCTCAGATGTGACAAACCAGAAAATCTAAAATCAATTCAGTTAGAAATTTTCAGCACTTTTGAACTAATGGAAGAAATAGCAGTTCAGATGATAATACAAGGAAAACAGGGATTTGCAGAGTTGAATCCAGATAATCCAAACTTAAAACTTTAGAGGTTTTAAGCACTCATTTTTCAAAATTTTGGCAAGTGAATATCTTTCAGCATATTCGCCAAATCATCATTTCCCCCGGTAATTAATTTCATTAGGAAAAGTTGTCAAAAAATATCACAGAACCATTAGCAGAAACGAAGAAAAAGCCTACCAGAGAGGAAGCTGAGGGTGCAGTTCGCACTTTAATAGAATGGTCAGGAGAAAATCCAGATAGAGACGGCCTTTTAGGTACACCAGATCGCGTGGTCAGAGCTTACGAAGAATTCTTTGCTGGATACAATGAAGACCCTCAATCGTTGCTGGCAAAAACGTTTGAAAATATATCTGGTTATGATGAGTTAATTGTTCTTAAAGATATTCGACTTGAATCTCACTGCGAGCATCACATCGTTCCAATTATTGGCAAAGCTCATATCGGTTATCTTCCAAGTGAAAGAGTCGTTGGTATTTCTAAGTTGGTACGTCTGGTAGATATCTTTGCTAAACGAATGCAGATTCAGGAGGCACTCACATCCCAAATCGCAGATACAATCCAAGAAATACTAAAGCCAAAAGGAGTTGGTGTTGTTATCGAGGCAGCCCATCAATGTATGACAACCCGCGGCGTTCACAAATAAGGTGTGAGTATGGTGACCATGCGTACCCACGGGTCGTTTCGCAATGATACCCAAACCCGCAGAGAATTCATGGCCATGATTAATATTGAACAAGCCTGATGAGGCTTGTATTTTAAATTTGTTATTTTATAACATAATATAACAAATTCAGAAGGGATGTGAGAAATGGGTCAAAAAAATATTTGGAAGGTTGCAGTACTGGAAATTTTGCAAACCAGCGAACAACCAATGTCAGCCTACGAAATTCTGGGAAAACTGAGGGATAAAAATCCTAAAATTGCTCCCCCAACAATCTACCGAACACTTTCTGATTTGGTTGAAAGAGGGCGTGCGCACCGGCTTGAATCACTAAATGCCTACATTGCCTGCAAAACCGATAAGCATGATGAAAGTGCTGTAATAACAATTTGTGATGATTGTGGAGTTGTAAGTGAGCATGTCGACACAGGCGTACTTGACGCGCTCTCAGCGGTCATTGCCAATTCTGGTTTTGCCCCCTCACGTCATGTAATTGAACTGCAAGGTGTCTGTGGAAATTGCGGCCATGAACAAAACTTAAACCAAACATGATTAGAATGAAGTTTCGATTGCTCACAACTGGAGCCAGTTTGAGGTTAGCAGTTGCTTTATTGTTGATTACAGCCTTGTGGGGTGGTTTTTTCTGGGCAACTACGAACCCCGGGGGATTCTAGTGGACGCTCTTCGGTTCAACAACCTTACTCTGGGATATGATCATCAGCCTGCTATCCATCGGCTAGATACTGAAATTGCTGCCGGAAGTCTGACTGCTGTAGTTGGACCCAACGGTGCCGGAAAATCGACGCTGCTTAAGGGTGTGATCGGGACGCTCGTTCCTATGGAGGGGAGTGTGGCTTTGGGCTCGATCAGCCGGGAAAATATAGCTTATCTGCCGCAGCAATCCGATATCGATCGATCATTCCCAATTACAGTAATTGATCTTGTAGCAATGGGCTTGTGGAGAGAAATTGGCCCATTCGGCTGGCTGAGCACAGCGCAGCAAAGCCTTGTCGAAAAGGCAATTGCTGCTGTGGGACTATCTGGCTTCGAATCCAGGATCATAGGTTCCCTTTCAGGGGGTCAGATGCAACGTGTTCTATTCGCAAGGCTGCTTCTCCAAGATGCACAATTGGTATTATTAGATGAGCCTTTCAACGCCATCGATACCCGTACAATGACTGACTTACTCAAAATTATCACACGCTGGCACGGAGAAGGGCGGACAATTCTGGCTGTACTACATAATCATGATACCGTCCGAACTCATTTTCCCCAAACGCTGATGATAGCACGGGAATTGGTGGCCCACGGACCGACAGAAAATGTTTTGACTGCAGAAAACCAATTCCGTGCTCGACAGATGTGTGAAGCTTGCGCCGGACCGCCCCATGTTTGCGGACGAAGTGTAGCATGATTTGGGATACAATTTTCCAACCCTTTGCAGAATTTGGATTTATGCGTCGAGCACTCCTCGGTTGTATAGCCATTTCTGTTGGGGCTACGCCCGTAGGAACCTTCCTTATGCTGCGTCGGATGAGTTTAACAGGTGATGCGATGGCTCACGCAATTTTGCCTGGGGCAGCCGTAGGATTTCTCGTTTTTGGTCTATCTCTCATACCTATGACTATCGGGGGGTTAACTGCGGGACTATTGGTTGCGTTACTCTCTGGATTTGTAACTCGCATGACAATCCTTCGTGAAGATGCCAGTTTGGCAGCATTCTACCTGATTTCATTAGCGATTGGAGTGCTGATTGTTTCGACGCGTGGAAGTAATGTTGACCTAATGCATGTACTTTTCGGTACCGTCTTAGCGCTTGACGATGCAACGTTGATCTTACTCTGCTCCGTCTCAAGTTTCTCACTAATAACACTCTCTTTATTATTTCGACCTCTAGTTTTGGAGTGCGCTGATCCGCAGTTTCTTCGTTCAGTAAGTGGACTTAGCGCAATCACCCATTTCACCTTTCTTTTACTGGTAGTGCTGAATCTTGTAGGAGGCTTCCACGCTATCGGGACACTCATGGCTGTAGGTGTAATGATTCTCCCCGCAACTGCAGCACGTTTCTGGGCTGTCAGCATTGGTGGCATGATTTTGACGGCAGTTGCTATTGCCATGATTTCAAGCCTAATTGGGCTGCTACTTTCTTTCCGTTATAGTTTGCCGTCTGGGCCTGCAATCATTCTCGTCAACGGGATTGTCTATGGTTTGTCAGTTTTTCTTGGTCCAATCGGCGGACTGCTTACCCAAACAATAACTCAACAACAACTTAAAATCTAAAAAGGAGAATAGATGCCTGCTCGAAGAGTTTTTATAAAGTCTGCTATCGCCCTGTTTACTTTACTAACAGCTAGTCCAATAGCAGTCCAGGCTGCTAAACCCTCACCCGTGGTGGCGACTTTTTCCATTCTGGGAGACATGGTTGAGCGCATCGGTGGTGAGCATGTAGCTGTCACAACGCTAGTGGGCCCAGATGGAGATGCCCATGTCTATCAACCAACAACGGCTGACGCGCGTGCAATGGCTGAGGCTCAGATCCTGATTGAAAATGGTCTCGAGTTTGAGGGATGGCTGGACCGCTTAGTTAAAGCTTCAAACTTTGACGGCATGCGTGTGGTCGCAACCAAAGGAATCAAGCCAATTCCGTTCGAAGAAGGTGAGGGGCATCACGATGACGAGGGGCACGGGCACAATCACGGCACTTTTGATCCGCATGCATGGCATAGTCTTCGTGCTGCTGTTACGTATGTGAATAATATCACTAGTTCACTAGCCCAAAACGATCCTTCGAACGCTTCTGTATTTTATCGCAACCGTGAAGCTTATGTTGCTGAGATTAAAGCCCTAGATGAAGAGATTCAACGGATGGTGGATACTCTCCCAAGCGATCACAGAATTGTCGTAACGAGTCATGACGCTTTACAGTATTTTGGCCAGGCATATGGGCTCAAATTTCTTGCACCTCAAGGACTTAGTACTGAAGCAGAAGCCTCTGCAAAGGAAGTTGCAGGTCTGATTAAGCAGATACGAAAAGAAGGAATTAAAGCTGTTTTCGTGGAGAACATTGCTGACTCGCGTCTAATTGAGCAGATTGCCAACGAAACGGGAACTAAGATCGGAGGCAAACTCTATTCAGACGCACTTTCTGGTCCGGATGGACCTGCGTCTACTTACCTAAAAATGTTACGCCACAATAGTACAACTATTTTGAGTGCATTAAGTGATTGAGTTGAGTCTCATTATAACGCTGTGATTATTTTGATTAGACAGATTTGAAACTTTTTAGCCCTGCATGAAAAAAGTTTTAGAAGCGATTTTGGATCGTTGTAATCACAGCACTAAAACATTTTTAGAACTATTAGAAGGGCAATCTCTGATCTGCTCCGTACATTTCATACGATCTGTTGGAAAACCAAATATATTTACTGTACCAGCATCATTGCCACAATCTGGTGCCCTTCAACGTGAGGCAGACAATGGAGCTACTAAGTCAATCTAGAACCAAACCCAACCTTGACCAGATACGTAAGATTAAATCAACACTACGCCAAGCTTTGAAGCTCTCCGAGGAAGATACAATCACCGTTACTGAATTAGCCTGTTTAGAGGAAGATTGTGCTCCTTTAGAAACAGTGATTGGCCTTCTTCGGGATGGTCATCCACAAATTCAGCACAAGATCCATAAACCAACAAACTCCATTGATTCCCAAGATCTCACAGAAGTTTGCAAAGCATGGGGATTTGATTCTGGTAATTTGGCATTTATAACTTTTGACAAGGAGACTTGAATGAATAGTACAAGCAAAGTCCCAGTAACTATTCTGACCGGATTCCTCGGTTCAGGTAAGACTACACTGCTCAACCGAATCCTTAGCGAAGAGCATGGAAAGCGAATAGCCGTGATCGAAAACGAATATGGGGAGGTTGGTATCGACCAAGCCCTAGTCATCAACGCCGATGAAGAAATCTTCGAAATGTCAAACGGATGCATCTGCTGCACAGTCCGTGGCGACCTGATTCGCGTGCTTGGGAATCTTATGAAGCGGAGAGATAAGTTTGATTACATACTTCTCGAGACCACTGGCCTCGCCGATCCAGGACCAGTTGCGCAAACCTTCTTTATGGATGATGAGATCGCTTCTGAATTTTCCCTGGACGGTATAGTTACTCTGGTGGATGCGCATCACATTAATCAGCAACTGGGCCGAAGCCAGGAGAGTACTGAGCAGATTGCCTTCGCTGATGTAATCTTGCTCAACAAGACTGACTTGGTAAAATCTGAGGACCTTGATGCACTTGAAACGAGGCTGCGAGAGATGAATCGGCTCGCTCGAGTGCATCGCTGTGAGCGGGCGAACGTAGGGATTTCAACAGTATTGAATCTTGAGGCTTTCAACTTAGACCAAGTACTTGCGGACCACCCTACGTTTTTAGAGCCTGAGTACCCATTTGAATGGACGGGAGTTTATGCTCTATCGCCTGGCAGCTATGAATTAAGCTTGGATGATGGTCCAGACCCGACCATGTCTTTAGCTATGTTAGAACGACTGGATCCTAATGAAGAGGCATTGCAACAAGGTGCTGAATGGTGTGTGAGGCGCTACGCAGAACCTGCCTCTAAGGTATCTCCTGGTAACATCGTACCAATTGACCAGCATATTGAGCTACAGCTACAGATTTCAGGTCAAAAAAGTTTTGCAATCGAAATTGACAAGCAAACATCCCTAGCACTTTTCGCTCAGCATACCGCTGAAGAATTTAATCTTCGCCTGGGCGCGTCAGATAATACTGAAGTATTTCCAGTTTTAGAAAGAACTTGGGTTGCACAGCATGAACATGACGATGAAGTAGGCTCAGTAGCAATAGAGGTGGACGGTGATGTTAACCCCAACAAGTTAAATGCTTGGCTTGGAAAACTTCTTCGAGAGAAAGGCATAGATATTTTTCGAATGAAGGGATTCTTAAGCATTGCGGGGGAATCTGAACGCTTTGTGTTTCAGGGCGTTCACATGCTTTTCGACGGACAAGCTGACCGACCCTGGGGAAATGAACCACGGCACAACCAGCTCGTCTTTATCGGACGAAATTTGGATGGCAATACCATGAGGAGAGAGTTTGAGGCATGCCTAAACTAGTTAAAAATAAGGCGCATGGTGTGCTCCAAAATGGCTTCTTTGCTGCTGTAGATGACTATCCAATTGCGGGAGGATGGGGGCTGAATGGAAAACTCTTTGCGGTTGGTGATGCAAGTGGTTCTATTCAGGCCTTTGATGGAACATCTGGGCAGAAAATCTGGGGAAATTCCGGAGCTCACGTCGGTGGGATTATGGGTATGTCAGTCTCCTCCAATGGGAAACAACTCGCGAGCGTCGGGCAGGATGGGCAACTCGCACTTTGGGACTTTGCAGATGGGCAACTGCAACACCGAACTGAAATTGCGAGCGGTTGGGTCGAGCATGTGGCCTGGTCAAAAAGTGGCAGCCACCTTGCGGTATCCTCAGGAAGAGTAATCACTATTCTGTCATCATCTGGTGAAAAAATTTGGTCTTCAGAAAACCATCCCAGTACCGTTAGTGCTCTTGAATGGGTGACAGACCAAGAACTCAGTACTGCCTGCTACGGCCGTGTAACTTTTTTTAATACATCGTCAGGTAAGGATAATGAACGTCTTGAATGGCAGGGGTCTTTAGTTTCACTCGCTCTGAGTCCTGACGGGAATGTTGTTGCCTGTGGCAGCCAGGATAAATCTGTTCACTTCTGGCGGAGGTCGAACGGACAGGATTCTATGATGTCGGGCTATCCTTGGAAGCCGTCAGAGTTAGCCTTCAGTCATGATAGTATCCTGCTTGCTACTGGTGGAGGTGAAGATATTACAGTTTGGAGTTTCGAAGGGAATGGGCCTGAGGGGACAACACCGGGGGTGTTAGAGTTTCACAAGGCACCCATCAGTTCACTTGCTTTCTCAAATCATCAAAGACACCTGGCATCTGGATGCCGCGAAGGTGGGGTTGTAGTTTGGTCTGTGGGAAAAAAAGGTAGTGGACGTGTGTTGGGTGGCGCTCCAGTTGAAGGAGCTGTAGAAAACGTCTATTGGCGACCAGATAGCCGTAGTTTAGCCGCAATTGACTCGGAGGGGGGGATCACAGTTTGGCGAGTTAAGAAAATCTGACGACTCGTTTTTCAAAGTGGTCACATAGTTAAGTAAATTCCCTCGAAATTTAATTGATAATTAATCCATGATGA
>JACLAC010013372.1_pt1 | contig 29292 bp, 17 predicted proteins | sample 8027881 | NCBI WGS metagenome assembly JACLAC01 (sample SAMN15725517, study PRJNA655200) | protist metagenome | isolation source: fluorescence activated cell sorting (FACS) single amplified genomes of... | place: Spain: Blaines Bay Microbial Observatory, Mediterranean Sea | collected 2016-01-19 | reverse complement strand
GCCAATGCAGAAAAATGATTAGCCAACATCAACATGATGCACTCGTTGCATTCCAAGAGGAAGAAGATAGAATGAAAACTCAACAACTTGAGTCGTTAGAAAGGTATCAGGCTGAACAAAGAGAAAAAAATGAAGAGTTGGTGATAGCTCAAAAGTTACGTGAAAGAGAGTACAAACAGATGTTCGAAAAAGAAAAGAGGGCTACCATAAAAAAATTACTAAAGCACTTAAACAAAAGGCATAAGAATATCGTCGGTGATCTTGTTTTAAAAAATGAAGAAAGAGAAAGGGAGATGTTAGCTCGTGAGGATGCCGCCATTCAAGAATGTGCGTCGCAAGCAAAAATAATTCTTGAGGCAGAAAGCAAGCTGCAGTCAAATTCTCAGATACTTAAATCAAAACGAGCTTTTGAATCGTTAAAAAATAGTTTGTATATGCATCACGCAGTTGCTCTACAACAGCAGAAGAAGGCATACGAATCTGAGATAAAAATCATTCGCAAAGAATTTGACGCTGAGAGAAATCTCGCCAAACAAAAGAAAATGGCAATGCTCAGAAAAGAACAGCAAAATTTGTTAAATAAGAATCGTCTCACGCCGATCTCGCAATCGCAAGACTTCACTTTGAATATCTCAAATATACAAGAGTATCCTACAAAGTATGCGCTTCAGAAGGAATACTCACAAAAGAATTCATCTCCAAAGCCTAAACATTTGGATACCGGAAAGGAGAACGATTCTTCAATTTCTCGTTCTAGAATACCCAAAGAAAGTGAGCAAATGAATCAGCATGTTTCTGATGAAGAGACTCAGCCTGTGCAAGCACCAGATGTGTATGCGAATGAAGATTTTGATCGCGACGTTGCGCATTGGTTGAACCATTCCTCGAACTTAAGCCAAGGTTTTGATGGATTGCGAGATGTAATCAATGATTTAATAGAAAAGGAAAGGCAGTAGCGTGTACATATTGTTATATTTATATTATACAGCACTGCTATGGACTAAATGATTCTTCATTCTTCTAAAACATTGAACCTTTACCACTTTTGACACCTTTTGGGATAGCAAACTCTGTATCAGCGTATTTTTCGTTCCACGGCGAAGCGCGCGGACACCATTGTCTGGAGTAAACAAATCCTAAGCGAGGTAGACTGTGCAATTTTGTGTGCATCATATTAGTCGACTGCAGTTAGCAAAATTGAGAAAAGTGCGCCTTACAAGTTAAAGTATTCATTTGTGCATACTGTCAATTTCTTTGGCATTGCCGCAGAAGCATTTGCATCAATCATCGCCATTAATTTTTTCTTCATGACTCCCCATTCAAAGTTGGTATTTTGATAGCTAAAAATCAAGATGGGTAAATTGTTCGAAAAACGAAAGAAATGTTAGGGACCACAGAGATACGGGACTAAACAATTATCACACGTACCTCCAGATATTATTTGCAGTCACAAAGTTCTGCAAGCGAGATATTTCCGCAATGCTCACTTTCTTGTCGTTAAAAATCCTGTGGCTATTTTCAATCATTATATTAGATGCTTCATTTGGTCTAGGATTAGTGTGCGTAAAATTGTGAAATTCAACATGGATCAAAGATATTGTTCAAAATGCGTCAAAAGAAATACAGTCAACATCCAATTTGCATAAAATAATGACTTCTGACACTCACCGTTTTTTACAGTATGCAAATCCCTCACTCGCAGATTCTAGAAAATTAGAGATCAATGTCGGTTGCTCTTTCGCTTGCTCGCGTGATGTCACAAGCACCAGTTGAGACATAAAATTGACGACTCCTTGCGTGCCGGAGACTGGAGCTAGTGCATTGTGTCGAAGACATCAGAGTCAGACATGTAGATAATTTGCACAATCAAATTGGAGATTTATCTGCGATGTGTTTATGTTTAAGAAAATAACTTTTTAAATATTTTCTGGTGTGCTAACCTTGGAATATAGAAGCGATAGCTTTGAGGGAGTCCTTTTTATCTTGATTTTCTCGGAGAGATTTCAGGAAGCTAGCAACAGACATGATGAAAAAGTTAATGTCTTTCTCTGCTACTTGGTTGTCCATTTTGGGGGTGTCATCATCTTCCGAATGGTACATGCATGCATCAATACCTTTTGCAGCAAAGAGCTTTTGCTCAATTGCTATATGGAATCCTTTGAAAAAAGAATTAGAGGTAAGGTTGATTGCTAAGCCTTAAAAAAGCAAGTGTGAATGCTCTTGGAATACCTGCAATAGCTGGGATTTTCAATTCATCTTGAACACATTGCATTGTGATGCGGCATGGCTTTTTCCATTTATAAGTTTTTTCATGAGACACTGGCGAATGATGTCTATATATTGACTTGATCAAAGCGAATGGATTTTTAGTTTCTTTGGGTTAGTAGATCTTCTGTTTTTGTATGAAAACTTGTCTTGAGTCATTATCACAGTTGAAGAAAATCGGAAGGCATACCTTAAAAACGCTGACACGTGCTCGTTTTATTGCTCCATCAAGTCTGTAAAGAACATTCATTGCACTATGTCACGCGACGAAGCACTCGTATCTGCTTTTGGTTAATGTAATGATGACGGGCAAAATTACTCTTTTTTTTTCCTCTTGAACTCGATTAAATGGATCGATCATCGATGTTACAATGCGATGTCAGTGATCTGTGTTTCGCGCCTAAAATTTATAGTTTAGAATTTACTAGACTCTAGCCTAGAGGTAAATTTAACTCTTTAATTTTTTTTAAAAAAATAAAATAAAACAAAAAAAACAAAATTTAACAGAAATCCCTGTAACAGTGTTGAATTTCAGTTGAAATCTTACAAACAACAAAACGTGGCCGCCCGCCCGATTCTACATAAGATTTTGCTAAGTATTGTTAGTTTGGCTTGGATTCATTGTATCACAATTATTGAATGTATCTCTCTCTCATCCTGCCCCCCTTTCAGAGCACTCTCTAGAGTCTTGATTGAGAAGATGGCACATGAAGCTTATATAGCACTAAGCTTAGTTAGTAGGAAACAGACACACACAATGCACATCAAATAGTAGTCCCGTCAGTCACTGAGTGGGATGAAAACAAAATCAACAACTTGGACTCTGTCTGCTCAGGGGGTCCAGTGGTGAATGATGGTGCCGCAGTGCAGTCGCTGACTCAGTCACTGAGTCACTGACAGCACTGACAGACTGAGTGGTACGGTGCGGGCTCTTCAGACTGACCGGCTGACCTGAATGAGACACTGTCAGACTTCATTCACGACTCAGTGAGTGACTGAGTGTGTCGTGTCGGTCTTTTGTCTTCGGGACTACTCGTAAATTACGAACTCGTAGCCTCGAGTCGTACGTAGGCGAGTCATAGCTAGCCAGGCTAGCTAGCTAGATATAGGCTCGAGCGAGGCTAGACTTCAGCGACAAATCCAACAACTGTTGAATAATAATAATTCAATTGAACACAGTGGCAGTGTTACACGGATCGGAATCATTCAATGGAAGAGGAAGATAGACAATGTCCAGCCCAGAAATAATAGCGCAGGTTACGAACGAGACAATTGAAGTGTGAGAACTCTGAACTGCGCTCATTTTTTTTTGCAATTTACGCTGTGAATGGAAGCAATAGAGGTTATTATGCTCACAGGCAAGTGTTACTTGATTAATGGCAAGGCATTTGTAACTTATAAGAAACCTTCTGCATCATTTACGATGCATTGTTATTTTCTTTGCAGGTCAAAAAGGTTGGAAAATATATCTTTAGGCTTTTTTTTCGCAGGAACTTTTACCAAATCGTGATATTTTCATCGTTGGTTGTAATATTCTACCTGGCTTTAGGAAATATTGACTCGTAAATCATAACTTCTTCGTTACGACAAAAAAATGTCCTCAGAGATGGACCTACAGTCCGAAATCAAAGACCATTTACCATCTGGAGAGGCAGAAAAACTACAAGGTGACTATATTGTCATGGAGGGATATGTTTCGAATGACAAGAAAGGAGCTACTAATAAGTGTACGTTTAAGGGGAAATGGTTTTTCACAGTTAACGACGAACCTCAGAGTTTCAAGTGTTCATACACTCACGTAGAAGTTAATCCGATGGATTGGCACCCTTCGTGCATTGATCTGGACCTTACAGCTATATCTAAAGATGAATTGGATGGAGGGAGTGAAAAGATTTCCCCAGTTTTCAGTAATATTCAGAATTTGAAAAAATCGTGCACTAATTTTTCCCTTCCTGGGCTGTGGAAAGGTCATTTTATTTTGATGCAAAAGAGAAAAGAGAGCCGTGTCACAGAATCATTTAACCTAATGTATAAGACTTGTGAGCACGGCAAGATATCCTCTGTTCGAGGAAATGGTTACAATCGCTTTGGTAGCTTTTCCATATGTGGACTTTTCCGGGCTTCAGATAATAAGCTTAAATTTGCCAAGATATATCGCAAAGTAGAAAAAAAACCAAGGATAAGGAGTAAGCCTCGAAAGCCCAGCATTAGTAAATTAGAAAGGAAAAATCGTAGACTACAGATAGGTCTGGTATCTGGAGTCCTGACTTCAACAACAACCACAAGTACGATTGCCGGTGGAACCAGGAAAAGGAGGGTAAGTAGTCGAAAACGAACGCAAAATAAGTTTTGGATACGTGAGTATGGTAATTATGACAATGGCCTAAAGCGATCATCAAAGAAAGCAAAAGTAATCGATAAATCAAATCGAAGTAAGTCAAAAGAATCGAGCTTTAATGTCACTGTTCAAAAAAGAAAATCGTCAGAGATTGCTACGAAGAAAACTGCATCTTCAATAACAATTTCATCAAAAGCGAAAAAGAATAGTATAGGTCAAAAATGTAGTTTGAAAAAATCGAAGATTACTCTTTTTAGGCTGCAAAAACTTGCAGCTGCTCGAAAAAAGACTATCCTTGCTCGACACAATGCACCGAAAAAGGATGGCCAACATCGCACGCCTCGCGTTACAGAGTGCGACGTATGCTTGGGACGGACGAGCTCTTGGGGAAATGAGCTCTTTATGTGTTCACGCTGCAATGTAGTTGTCCATCGTAAGTGCTACGGTATCACAGATATTGGTGTGAAGCGTTGGCAGTGTGAATGGTGTAAAAATATTGAGGATGCAACGCCATCATGTTGTTTATGCCCTAATATAGGCGGTGCCGTCAAGCCGACATATGATGGCCGTTGGGCTCATGTTTTATGCGCTTACTGGATTAATGAAGGAGCTTTCTTAACCCCTGATTCTATGACCCCGATTTGTGCTGTAAGCGAGAACGGCTACAAGGGTCCTCTCACAAACATGAAGAAAGAATGTTTTGAATCAACTTGTATGATATGCAATATACCCGTTGGTGCTTGTATTAAATGCTCTTATAAATCATGTAAGAATTCTGTCCATGCAATATGTGCACGAAGCGAGAGATGCTACATGAAAATGAACCTGAAGGATAAATCATATACTGCAACAATTTTTTGTCCAATTCACTCAAAATTTGCACAGGAAAAGAACGACGATGGAGAAATGATTCTTCGCAGTTTGGATGATGGTGAAAATTCATTCTACGATGGAGAACTAAATAACCAAGGTATTCCCCACGGTCTCGGCGTATGTCTTACGATTCGGGACGAATCTGACTATGTTTATGATGGAATGTGGAAAAATGGCAAGTGGCATGGAAGAGGTACAATTTCTGGAAAAGATGACAGCATAATTTATGATGGAGACTTTGTTCATGGGAATTTTCAAGGTTGGGGAACTTATTTTTTCAAAAACGGAGATTGGTACAGTGGAGAATGGAAAGAAAATATGATGCATGGAGTAGGAACATATACTGATAAAAATGGAAGCTTTTATGATGGACAATGGAAGCAGAATAAAAGGCACGGGAAAGGTAAACTTCATCACTGGTCTGGCTACATATATGTTGGTGACTTTTATAAAAACCAACGGCACGGTAGAGGTGTTCTGACCACTTCCGATGGCCTTTGTTATGATGGGCATTTTAAGGAAAATTACATTGATGGAAGGGGGATATGTAAGTATGCAGATGGATCTGAATATGAAGGAGGGTGGAAAAATGGTTTGAAGCATGGTAGGGGCTCAATTAAATTTGCGAATCAATCCGCTTACGAAGGTCATTTCAGAAATGATTCTTGTGAAAAAACTGGCCGGACAGGAATTATTTCATTACCAAGTTCTATTATTTGTGCTGTTGATTCCTCCGGACAATATTCAATTGCAAAGAAAAAGGAGGTAACAGTTTCACAAGAACAGCCAGAATTAGGAAAGCAAAAGGAAAATATTGATGACAGGAGTGATACAATTTATATCATTCCTATTGACTTTCAAAATGATGTAAAAATAATTCATCTCAAAGCAGGATTTACTTCTGAGGGGAAATGAACTAAAATTAGAAATATAACGATCGTAATTTATATTGCTATTTGCTCTCATATTTAGATGAAAATGCATTAAAATGATGCCGTGTATAAAGCAACAGATCCATTTTGTGTTGAATTGTTTTGCAACAGTCTACTTTTCTCCGTTGCGACATCATAATCTTTGTCAGCTACATCCAGAGTTGTACACTGAGTTGTTTCAGGTACAATCATACTTTTGGCAATGTTCTTTGGAATAGCAACTTTTTGCCATTGGATAAGACATAGAAACACGAACGTAAAGGAAATGCAGGCAAGTCCATATCCAGCGCACATTCCAATCCACAGAGCTTCTAAAGGTATTGCCAATTGCCCGCATACTACAAGATAATAGGCAAGAGGAAAGCTAATTCCATAGTTGGTAAAAGCAAATATGATCACTCCATATTTCTGTTTTCCTGAACCTTTCGCAATACCTTGAAAGACACCTTGATAAAAGTCTACTAGAATAAATGCAGCTACAAATGGTGCAGTCTGTTTAAACATCAAAATAACTTTCATGTCTTTGGTAAAAAATGTAGCAATAGAGGTCCGAAATATGTAAAGTAAGCTCGCAAAAATAACTGCAAACCCTTCGGTGAGAACAGTCGCAAGAAAAGCTGAAGCTTTGGATCGTTGCGGGCGATCGCTTCCTAAATACTGGCCAACTCTGACACTTGCAGCAACACCAAGTCCCAGTGGTAGCATAAACAAAAGGCTAACCAAATTTGCAAAAATTGCATGGGTTGCCAAGGGTGTGACCCCATCTCCTATCCAGCCAGCCAAAATTGCCAGAGCTTCAAACACCCACCACTCTGTCATCATCCATATTGCACCAGGAATGGCAAATCGCAAGTAGTGCAACATTTGGGAGAAGGAAATGGCTTTAAGAGAAAATCCAGCCCATGTTTTAATGTTGTAAGGTCGAAAATAGACTGTATACAGGAGTAACATAATCATCATCTGTGAGCTCGTAATGCCATTTGCAATCGCAGCGCCTCTAACTCCCATACCAAAAACATAGATAAATAACCACCCGGTTCCAATATGGCTTGCAGCTGCAATGAGTGTCACATAGAGCATAGGTGTCACTATGTTTTGCGTCTGTAAAAAGCGCTTTAGGCTTTCAAATATAGAATTAGTGATGAGAGTCGGTATCATCCATCTTGCATAGCTGCTTGCTAGCCTTGCAATATCAGCTTTCATGTGCAAATATAAAAGAATCTTCTCCACACCAAAGAACCACAAACATCCAATTGGCAAGCTTACAAAAAGTAATAGCAATAAAGACTGCTGCAATGTCTCGCCTAATCTGTGATATTCTTTCTTTCCAAATGCTTGTGAAGCGAGGGTGTCCATTCCTGCGAGAAGGCCAATGATTAAGGACTGCCCTGTGACGTTCACAGTCATTGTGCCTAGGGCTACACCAGCAAGGTCAAATGGTGATTGATGCCCAACCATACTTAACGTTATCAACTAGATAAAGAATCGAGTAGCAATTGTTGGATTTTAAGGGTAAGAATGAAAACTAAAGAATCAAATTCGATCGAACTTTTGGTTTAAAGGCCTTTGTGAGTCGAGACCGCCAAACATGCTGCGACTTACCGGAACAGAAAATGCAAGCAAATACTGAATTGTTACTGGTATGCTTAGCTTGCATAGTTCTCGCAACTCGTGAAGACAGTTCTCTCTGTCAAGCATGTCCCCTGACTTTCATGGATTGTTCATCTTTCTATTCTTTTATTGTCATAATCGTTTTTTCGCAACAATTATTTTTTTGTTTTTGCTTTGCAAGTGATTTACTAAATGGCGCAAAAGAACGTGGTCTCGCGAATGAATGCGATTCGTTCGTTCGAGAGTCTAGGCTGGCTAGCCTCGCTAGCTAGAATCTCGAGACTCTGAGTCTGAGGCTCGAGTCGAGGCTACCTACCGTACTCGTACTCGTAGCGAATTGTGAGGAGTCGGCGGTAGTGGGCACCTCTCACTGAGCCTCTCAGAAGACTTTTGTGACCGCCGCCGAGTTGAGAAATAGATTTTATGAGAAATATTCATCGCGCCATAATATTTTCTTTTCTTGCAAATTTCTTTCTTCCGCAACAAAATACAGTCATGATTGAGAGCATACCCGCTATTACGCATTTGCTCTTGTGTTCAGGTGCGATTCTTGCATTTTTATTTACAGTCAGTTATACATGGTATCTTTGGTTCTCAAATAACCACAATAAGGATGGTATATTCCTTCCAGCCATGAGCGAGTTAGGCTTGCAGGCCCCAGAGAAATATTGGTATCAATATGGATTTGGGTTCATTGGTGCTCTCATGTTTGTGCATGTTGAATTATTTCAATTTTTTATTGCCAAAGAAATATCGTCCAGTCATGTCAAACACAAGACTGAAAATATAAAAAGGCAAGAAGTTGCAGGGATTTTTCAGAAAGCAATCATATCAGGAAGAGTTTGCGCCCTTGGTGCTACTTTGCAAGGAATATTTACGCTGGAGAACACTGCAAGCTATCAGTCAATTATTCATTGGACAGGTGCCATTCTGTTTCTTATGGGTGCTCAGTCTTTCACCGATACCACGGACAACTTGTACAAAAAAATGGGGAAAGCTCTTTCGTTTCTACAGGGACGTCAATTTCGAAAAGCTGTTTCATGCAGAAAGTTTGTTCTTGAGTCAAATACAACATTCATGGGGTGTATCATGTTTCTGGTACCTATTTTATGGCAAATTAGCAAAAGAATTGGAGGACTTTCATCACAGTCTTCACCGGGGCTCTTAAATATAATGGGGGCAGTCCAATGGATTCTTATTTTTCGATACTCACTTGTATTCGCTCTGTATGGAATTGATGCATATTACAGTAGAACTTACTCAATATCATAAATTATTAGCTTTTTCAAAAATAGATAAATGCAATCAAAAGGCATATTATTTTTTGATGATTGCTTGGCAAGAAAAAGTTGCTATTTTTGTCCTATTTCACAGCTGGTCCGGATCCTGCAACAAGATATTTTACCGTCATTTGCTTGATGTAGATTCATCTCGTCTATGGATATCATACTGACCCACCAAAAAAATTGGGTTAGCCTCATAGGTATATACCTTCGCATTGAAATAGAAAACTGAAGATATGGCAGTGTGAATACAAGTATAAGATCCATCGCATGCACTTGCTTCAAAGATTTTAATACAGTCACTTTGTCATTTAATAGTGAATCCAAAGGAGTCGTTACTTGATGCCATCCAAATCTCATATCATTGACGAACTCTGCTAGTATCTTACTGTCTAGCATATGCACTACGAAGGTCTTGCAAGATTTGGGAATGACGTGGAAATTTGCTTGGACTTGACATTATCCGGTGGTATACACGCATTTTTTTTACTACAATATCCTTTGATGCGAACTCTACGTCGACGGAGAAATTGAAAAATTTATCCAGCTCATCTTTTTTCACAAAATATGGAATTTGCTCATGACTCCAATAATCCGTTACTATAACGATATTTACTGGGACTTTTCGAAAAGGAAATCTCTCTTGGAATTCCCGAAGTAGAGGAGCATATCTCTTTTCAAAGGTATGGCCAGTTAAAAGTTTACAATTGAAATTCACTTTCGCAGTGTACTGTTTTATCAAAGTGCAAGACGAGTTGCAATTATCGTCGAATACAACCAAGCAATCAGGATATCCAAAAGTTACTGCGACAAATTCATCGCGTGGAATGACTTTAGCAGCAGGTGATGATGTAAGAATATGCTTTGAAAAACTAATATACGGCCTTTTCCCCAACTCTTGCTGAATCCAATCGTCACTTAAATCTTCCATCTGCTTCCTAAAGGATTGTAAGATAATTGAAACTGTTAGAAAACAATCGGAAATGTTAAAGTCAGTGATACAATTAAAAATACGCACTTGTTTAAAAACGAGGGCACAAGAGCAAGAATCGGGTGCCGTTTTGGTGATAGTGGTAATTCAAAACCCTTTTGCAAAATATATCTTATGACGGATTTTGAATAAACTAATGATATCATTCCATCTTTCCAGCATTCTTCAGTGTCTGCAGTTTCATCATTTTTTAAATACGGAACCTCAGGGCTTATACCACTTATACCTGCTCTATAACCAGAATAGCTACGATTGTAGTGAATGTATAATTTTGATGGTAGGCAAGAAAAATCCTGTAGGCAGTGGGAAATCTTGTTTCGTGGCATATTACGAACCTCTGGGACATTCTTAGGGAATAACTTTACTTCCATCCCTAACATTCCATATTGAGTTTCACTTGACCCAAAGGAAACAAAGATTATCTTGTTTGCATACCTTGCGACCCACTCGTCTCTAAAAAAGTGATACCACCTTGAATCAGGAAGTATCGTCTCTCGGTATAGTGATTCAGTGTGCCATCTATACAAGAATAGTTTTTGCCAGAGATTGTTATTATATCTATCTCTAGCATTAAGGAGAAACGGAAGAGTTTTTATTAACCATATCCAATCTTCTTTGTTTTGATGGAAGTGAGGCATCGTGTTGTTGTACGCTGAGTGGTATTCATGGCATTTGCGACAGGAAAAGAAGTAATATTTGTCAGCGATGGATACGTTTCCGCATTTACTGCAAGAAACCATGCGTTCTTCTTGTTTAGATCTTTTGAGAAGAAAAGGAAAAATAAAAATAAAGTTACTGATTGCAAATGGGGTGTGAACCTTTCGCAATGCAGTCGATGTTTTTTGCTCAGGCAATTTCTTTTGTTTTACATCCGTGTCAACACGATGATGGATCCTCTCCGCGGCAAGATAGGCATCTGTACTACCTTTAGAGTCGCCATTTTTTCTGAGTGCAATCGATCTAGCATATAACATTTGCGCTGTTATTTCTTCGTGATGAGAAAGTGCATCTGTAGTTAGCTGGCTGTGTGATTCTATTCTGTGGAACATAACATCCGTCCGAAAGATGAGTTTGGTGCCTCCATGAACCTCAAGCCCTTCATGTTCGATGTCGTGATTAAATATGATAGCTCTGCCAATTCTTGGTTGAACAGTCACACATTGACTTTCTGGATCGAATGAATAAAATTTCGTTTGTCCACCATCAAAATCTTGGCTCAAGTAAACGATGAGAGAAAATATGCTTCGGTGTTCAGTCGAAATGTCATATCCTCCGTCTTTGTGGCGTGAAAATTTTCCATGTCCCGAGTATTTTGAGAATCGAAAACATGGGTTCACTGATGTGGCAATCCATTTACCCTCACTACCTTTATATGACGGCGTTACATTATTCAGATCACTTTTTTGAAAAATTGGGATAATTCTTTTCCATATCAAATCTCCCAAAAATTTAGACATTGCGACTACGCGCGTGCAGTCTCGATATCCTCTTGGGTACTCCTTGGCAATGGATTCGAATCCAAGATTTTCTGCACTCCTGTTCAAGATATCAACCTCCAGTGCTGTAAGTAAATTATCAAGTTGAAAGATGGTTTGGTTCTTCGATATAAGAAAGTCGCGGAAGTCCGTTCGCACTACTTTTGGTTCATCCTGCTCGATTGGAAACTTCAGATTCAAGTTTGGAAAAATTTCCGTAACTTTCTGTTCGACCCTAAAGTTTTGCATGTTTTTTGCAAGAATTTCTTTTTCTTACCTCTAATGCGTCTATTATGTCACTCAATGATTGATATCATAGAAAGATTCTGTTTGAAATGAACATTGAAGAAGATTCGTTCGTGATAATTTTGCCGATTTGAGTTCGGCTTCAAAGAAGAATTTTATGTCGAAACCTATAGTCTACTAGTCTACGCTCGGACCCACTAAAATGTTAGCAAACCTTTCAGTGAGACGAATTTTGGATTTCTTTCGAGATATTCCTTTCACTAACATTTACTAGTGGCGCGGAAATATTTTGCTACTCGTCCCGGTACTAAGTTACCTGGTAACCAACAACCGTCGGCAACCGGTACTAAATTTAACAATACAATAATTGTTTACAAAGTTAGTTGCTGAGTAACTGTTGCTCCACGGAAATGTTAGAGCAGCAACGAGATTGATGTGCCATTTTTGTTGTTGCATTGTTTTTCGTGGAAAAGAATATTTCTTGACGCGAACCAAAAACGTATCAACGCCTCGCGCTCGCATTTTTTTGAAAGGTTCGTGTAAACATGGATCCCAGAACAATCAAAAAGATTGGCAAACTCAAGCAAAAAGTCAGAACTGATATAAAGTTAGGACACTGGAATAGATTCAACTACCATGAGACAGTTGGTGACGACCTTGAGAAATTCAAGCCTGACTTTATCCGCCGAGTTCATGTGGATGACATATCGCAAAAGGAATTTATTGAATCGTATGAAAAGCCTAGACGTCCTTGCATGCTGAAAGGAATATGCGAAAAGTGGCCTGCCTGGAAAAGATGGTTGCCAGAAAATTTTCAAAGTGTCTACAAAGATGTGAAGTTCAAATGTGGTGAGGACGACGAGGGATATGCTGTAAGGATAAAATTGAAATATTTCATGGAATACATGAGAAACCAAAAAGATGATAGTCCTGTTTATCTTTTCGAGAGCTCGTTTGATGATCGTAAGTTTACAAAAGACCTCCTTCTCGACTACAATGTACCCAAATTCTTCCGCGAAAACATCTTTAATTTACTGAACGACAAAATACGGCCACCTTATCGATGGTTCTTGATTGGACCAAAATATTCTGGCACCACTGTGCATCTTGATCCACTTTCTACCAATGCATGGAATGCTCTTTTATATGGTAGAAAGCGCTGGGTACTGTTTAGCCCAAATACGCCGCGGCACGTTGTTAAGGGGATAAGGTATTTTCGAAAAGGTGACGATGATGAAGCTGTACCATACTTTCACAAGATTTTGCCAAAGATCCGTAGAGATAATGAATTAAGAGAAAACGTCGAAATGTTTGAATTTATACAATATCCTGGGGAAATTATTTTCGTCCCTCACGGTTGGTGGCATGCAGTGGTGAATCTGGATGATACCGTAGCTGTAACTCAAAATTATGGTTCATATGTTAATTTTGAAAATGTGTGGCGTAAGGTAAGAAGAGGGCGAAAACGTCTGGCAGTCAAATTGTTACAAAAGTTTCGAAAGCATTGTCCTCGTTATGCTGATCTTGCAGAATCCTTAAATAGAGAAGACAACTATGAAATGTATGATAAAGCCAAGCACAGCAAAAAGCGAAAGCGTAGGAAAGAAGCTGAAAATAACACCACCACCAGTAGTTCAAGTGACACGAGTTCAAGTCCTTCGTCAAGTGACATAGACGATGGCTTGATTTGCAACGCTTCACACGTTCAGTTTCCGGAAAGAATCCCTGGATTTAAACCAGTCAAACTGTCAATGAACAAGTTCACTAAAGCTCCCAAAGATGAGCGAGGCAAGATCAGCAACGTCTTTGTAGATGATAGCGGAAATCCGCGTGAGCTGCATAATAACAAATTTCGAAGCTACTGAGAACTTTTCAAGGTAAATGCTTTAAAGAAATTGATGGCGATATGCATGTGCTTCTCAATCCAGTTTTATATAAATTTAGTACAAATTGTTTTCGATGGATGATATTCTTCGAGTACCACACGATAGCTTTTCCTGTTTTCCAAGTGTCAAATGAATAAAATAGAATCAGTAATAGAATTTGTATAAAAAAAGCGCCGATGACAAATAAAAGCATGTACTTATATGAGAGGTTTTAATAAATAAATAAATAAATAGTAACTAATTTTGCAATACTTTCAAGAAGCTAGGACCCTTACATACGGCAGGGTAATATGATCAGCACCTCAAGGGCGGATAAGTGTTGCCAACTTCATCTGAAGAAGAAATATCCAAGATTTTATCAAATGCGTAATTTAGCAAGTCGGAATATCTGCTGACGGAGCTACTTTATTTTTGGCTATTTCATTCCTGCTACGACTTCTAAGCTGCAGTGCTCGGCTTCTTGGACTTGCACTACGGCTTCTTAGTTTTTCAATTCTTTCAGCACGTTCCTTGCTACGTGACTTTACTTGTTCCTGATAGCGCTTTGCAAAAACCTCAATGTAAAAATCACCTCCATTCCATATACAACAGATAAATACTAGAAGAACAAAAATTAGGTTGATATAGTAGTTCCAGTATAGCAAGGGTCCAGGAACACACATGAAAATATTCATACCAATGTTGATGAGGTTGTACAGAAAATATGCGAGTTTCTGATTCTTCATGTCTCTCAGAAAATAAAGTGGTTTAATTTTTTTGGAGAGATATCGAAAAGCATCAACAGCATTTTCAGGTATTGGACAGCATACTCTTGTTGCCAGAACATAAAAAATATCCCATACTATGAAAGCAATGGCGGGTGCTAGATAAAATAGATATGCCCATTGCTCTGTCCAGCAAGAATCATTAAGCTCACATACATTGAAGCGTCCTAAACCATTCCAATATTCTTCCCAAATTTGCAGCCGGGGATTATTTGCTACATGTGTAGCATTGTGCGATACTGGAGCATGCCAGCGAATTGAAAATGTCACGAGCATTGGTGTGATGTGAATAAAAACTGATATGATTTTGTCAAGTGAATGAAAAACCATCGCATTTCTAAAAATGATGATTGCCCATGGAAGTGGACCAAATGTTATCGCATAAATGATGGCAAATGCATGCTTTCCCACGCCAGCTTCATTTAAGTACGGAGCCGCCCATAAATATATCAATAGGCTAATGTTGGCCCAATAGCAGAAATCCAAAATAAAGTATGCATATCTCTTTCCCTTGATATAAGTTACATAGCGAACAATGATCAGAGGAATAATTGTCACCGTGTAATAATATGGAAGGAGCCATTGAATACCAGCTGTCATATACACAAGTAAAATCAGATTGAGAACACCAACTACAAAAACAAATTTATCAGTTCGCTTGATGAAAGGGACTCTATCTCTGCTTGCAGGTTTCCTATCGGATTCCACCAAATTTTTACTGGAGGATATATTAGAGAGATCACCATCTTCACTCTTTTTCTTGCTGCCTGATTCACCTTTCAGTGAGAAAACTTTCGCAGGCTCTTCCATTAATTATGATTCTACAGCTCCTTTTTCAATTTCAGCGAGAACATTTAAAAAAATTGGAAAAGGTTTTTCTGGTGATAATGCTTGTAGTAAGTGTTTCGTGACGTTGATAATTCATGATTGATTCTTTGCCTTTTGCCTCTCGTGACGAGTCTCGTCGGCGAGGCTCTCCCTTTGACAAGCAAGGGCAGGGTCATTAAATCTCTACCTAGGATATCCTACCGGTAGTTAGTTAATTCACCAGCGTTGCTGATGCAACGATTTGTTTGTTTGTTTGTTTGTTTGTTTGTTTGTTGGTCGGGCGACGACGGACGGACAGTCTGACCCAGTCAGTCAGTGACTCACTGACCGACCGACCGACCGGCTAGCCTAGCCGGCAGTCGCAGAATGTCACGGAGTCAGTGACTCAGTCAGTCAGTCAATTCATTCCCAACAAGATTCTAAACGGCCGTTACACGTGTATCATAAATTTTACTATATATATAAAAGTATAGATATGATGTTTCTCCACAGCTGAGCTCGTCGCGTGGGAAACCATTGATAATCATAGAAGCCGGCCAGCCCAGCCTGATGGTCGTTTCCAGTTTGGTTTGAAACGCTTTGTCATGACCACCCTCCCTATTAATTGTAAATTTAGATATACATCAAGCCGTGCAATGCAAGCTCAGCTTGGCGAAAAAATTACAGCGCATAAAAATTGCAGTGGGAAAAATTGACAGCTATACGCTTTATGCTTTGTGGTATAGTCATTCAAGTTTATTACCAGCTGTAGAGATTGAAAACTATGAAGTCAAGGAGCAAAAACGAAGGTGTCAAACCTTGCGTTATTGTTGAATGTTTTGGTGAAAAAAAACAAACAAAACCACACATTAATGGTGGATTAAACCCAATATTTGGACCGGAACACAACGCAAAACTATCTTTTGCAAGGAATGATCAAGAAAAAGTAAAAATTAAAGTTGAAGATTGGAGTGAAGACTCACAAGAGGCTGTACTGATAGGTGCTGCTGATGTAAATTTGGACGAAATGCCGAAAGCCCCACGTGTTCACAAAGTGACAATAATGCATCAGAATAGTTTTGCAGGCTATGTGCATTTTAGTCTCAAAAGAGACGCAGAAACCTTTGAATTTGAAATCATAAGCTGTAGCGAGTTACGTGACTTGCAGTATGAGTTTGATGCAAGCACAGAAATCGATTTTGGGGTCATTGCTTTCAGCATCACAGCGTTTGTTTTATATTACTTAAGTGGGATATTTTTCTATACTTATTACCCTTGGGCCCTCTCTGAACCTACCGAAACTTGTATCACTCTCGAACCATATTGTATCAATGGCACTTTAGTTGAGAAGAAGCAAGTCAATTGCACAGTTGCTGACAATGCACCATTGGGAGATCCAGCTGCGTCATTTTATTTTTCTACATATATTTTAACATCTGTTGGATATGGGGATATGAATCCCGGTCCCCAAAATTGGCAGGCGAGGTTGTTTACTCTGTTCTACGCAATGTTTGGGGTGCTTACAATCGGGATGACAATCGGTGCCATTGAATCGGTATCATCTGCTCTGAAAGAGAGAAAGAAGAGGAAAGCTACAGCAGAACAATCAGTCGCGGAACCAGCACAGCTAGATGAGCAACAATTGCTCAAAAACCAGGATACAGATGCATACAAAAATGGAACCGTAAAGTGCTTAAAGAAGCAGATGTGCCATCCAAGTATTGCAAAAGCAGGGAAAGCATTTGGCATTTTACTCCTTACAGTTTTCGTTGGTGCTTTGATGTATTACTTGCTCATAACATTTGAAGATGAGCGTTCTGTAACTTTTGTCGATAGTCTTTATTTTGCAGTCATTACATCCACCACAGTAGGATACGGTGATGAAACGCCGGGTGGGAGCATTGGACGTGTTTTGATATCGTTCTATATCTTAATTTCGACTGCAATAGTAGCATGGTCTGCAATTACAATATCAAAAATACCCTTAGAACGACGGGAGGAGAGTAGGGCAGCTCTCGTTCTAAATCAATTTGGAACTGATTTAACTAAAGAAGAATTCAAGGAAATTCTACAGCAAAGCAGTCTGAGCACGGGTGCAACATCAGTCACTAGATCTCAATTTGCATTGTTTATGCTGAGAAAACTAGATAAAATTGATGAAGAACGTGTTCGGGCAATACGGGAACAATTTCAAGAACTTGATGTATCTGGGGAAGGAAAATTATCAATTGAAGATGTTGAAGGCGTGGATAAAAGTTATACGAAAGGACCACAAACATTAAAGAAACTGGATCCTCAAAAGGGATCGCATGATATTAATAAGATTACTAAAGCAACGTCTAACTTCACCCGAACTGTCACTCTCACATCAATTGTTGCAAGCACTGCTTCATGCAAAAATATCTCAGCGTCACTGATGCAATCCAACAATGTAACAAATGCAGCAACTTTAAGCAATTCATTGTCAACTGCAAAGCTCACTTCTAACGATGGCAATGTTGTGAAAGAACTCAAATCGTCTGTTGCACTAAATGCGAATAGTACTTCGACAACTAATACCGCGATTTCATCTCACGACACAATTCATAAAAAGAAGAAGAAGAAGAAGAAAAAAAAAAAAAAAAGGCAATCTTCGGAAAAGGTTAAACGATAGTATGATATGAAAGATAAAAGTTTATATCGTCCAATTTTGAACAATGTAAGTCTACTATTTAGGCATTTTTAAAAACAAATAACACTACTTGAAACATTTTGAAAGTGTGCGCATCAGAGCTACGTGATAACCATATCTAGGGTGAAATTTGTTGAATCAGTGTAAATCCTGATCCCCAATGACAACCTTCGCAGTAGCCTGAATTTCCAGGTACCTTATGATGATGAAGATCTGCACCAGTAATCAAATATGTCATACGGCCTCTCTCATTTCGTATAAGAGAAGGCCTTTGGCGACGAGCAAGAATTGTATAAGAAGAGTTTGTCCAATGAATACCCATATCCCACAAACTTTCATTCGATGCAAAAATGTCAGTTTCTAGAGTCCATCTCAGCCCATCAATACTCCAACCGTAAGCTCCCCTTGTTGAATGAATATCTTTGTTGTTTTGATTGTGAACAAGAATGTGTGCTCCTCTTTCACTCCACCACAAAAATGGATCTTCATTTGACGGGCACCAATTTTCATCAGAACAATTTCTCTCTGATCCCCCACCCCAGCCAAACAATGGTTCAGAAGTTACTGTGTGCCAGCTGTCATTCCACAAACCATCTGATCGCCATAAACCTATGTGCTCTCGGGTTGTAAATCCATGCCAGCAAGGATTGTGCCGCACTGCTGCATACAGTGTACCGTTAGGATGGAAGGCTGGGCTAGGGTTACTAGATGCGCAATTCCATGAAAATGGGCCAACATCCAACTCTTCTTTTGGCCTGTTTTCCATACCTTTCACAGGTATAGGAGTCTCCCATGGTCCAAAAATGCTTCCAGATTTACTTATACTAATGTAAGTCCCAGTGGTTGTGATATTGAAGTCAAAATTTCGGTGAACATTCTGGCATCCGGCTGAATTTAGATCTGGAGGGTTCGTTAAATTTCCAAAAAACATTATCACTAGCTCTCCCGAAGGGGCTCGTGCGATCGATGGTTCCCAAGAAGTCCTTGGAAAAATTATTTCTTTTTTCACGTAAGGGCCTTGCGCATCTTTTCCTACTGAAGAGACTCTTATTATTTGGCTATCGCAAGGATAGCCTTCTAGTGTATTGTTATGCATATTCACAGCTCGAGAACCAACGACTAGGTGCCAATGATCGTTTTCGAAAACTGCTCCTCCACCCCATGTTGGAATATTTGGAATATTGGCTCCAGGAAGCTCATTCTTCTCAAATTTTGCTCTAACAGGCAAAAGATTAATTTGATGACAGTGATCCCCTTTCCAGCCGGCATCACAAATACACGTTTTGTTCTCAAAAAATCCATTTAAACCACAAGATTCGCTTATACTATAAACTTCTTTATGGGGATTCATAAAGCCAACTACTACATATAGGTGCAAAATAGAAACATAGATGGAGTAAGTGTGCCTTGCCATTTTCGAGCTTAGAGACTCGACATTGAGAATTTCACGGTATTTCTATTTTTAAGGCGGCTACTTGGAACTTTTTTTTTTCATTTACAGTTTGCCATAAGCTTTTCGATTGCCAACCGACCAATAATTTTGCAATTTTCAGAGCTTAGGCAGTCAAACCAACTCAAAAGTTCCGTGCTTTGTTATCGCCGCCGCTTTCTGTAAAATAACTCGTGAGCTAAGCTTAACTCGTAACATTTTTGTTAAATAATTTACCACATTGTGACAATACGCGTTGACTACGAAAGACGATATACTCAAGAAAAACTTTTACTAAAACTTTTTACTTAAAAAACTACAACGAAACGACGCAATGAAAATTTCTACACAAAATCTCAATCAATCTCTTCATTGCTCCTGTTTCTAAAAAGATCATATTTGGAAGATATTGTCGCAAATTATGGATAGTGAAAAGAATTCGTCCGTAAATAGCACAATGACACATGTGAGCACGCATAGATGGTATAATGAGTACCATGGACATCGAGTTGAAGACTTGAACAGAGTGCATCAAGTCTTGCGGGAAAAAAGTGAATCTATCGTTTTTCTTGCCGGAGATTCGTCTCTAGATAATAAGTATTGGCTTCTTACTTCAAACACAGCAATTTATGGCCAAGATGCCTGCAATGGCTATGAAAACATTTTGCGTCCTCCAAAAATGGAAGAAGATATCAACTACTGGTTCAACAAAGAAATTGTAAACCGTTCTATTTCGAGCTTAGCTTGTCTCAATACCTCAGTTGAAGCTAGTACGCTGGGAGAGAGGGTGGATTATTTTAGTCGCGGACTCTGGCCACAGGATGAATTTATACGGGATAATTTGACTACTAATGATACAATCGTCGTATCAGTTGGTAAGTTATCAGATGTGTATAAAATACATTTTCATTTATCAACTGAAGTAATTTGTATCTTCTAAATTCTTCATAGGAGGAAATGATATCGCAATGAGACCATCACTTGCTACAATATGCAATATGTTTGGCTTAATAAAATTTAGCTCAAAAGATCAAATACAGTCGAACAGGGCATGTGGATTTCGTCACTTTGTGAGAATGTTTTGTAATAAGGTAAGCTCTAATTTTCAATAAGTCCGCTTAATTGTTTTGCTGGTTCTTCAGATTTCACTGTCTTTCACCCAGTATCTGTACAATCGTCTCATTTTATACGTTTATGACGGATACAGGTGACAAAATATTTGCGATTGCTGACAGCAAAATGCAAGCCAAAGCGTATCATTGTTTGTATGATATATTATCTTGACGAACAAGCTGGGGGCAGCTGGGCTGACACTGCATTGAAGCTTCTTGGTTATAACAGCGATCCAGATAAGCTGCAGCTTCTTATACGGCAAGCATACGAGATGGCCACATGTCACATCCAACTAGAGGGGATCGAAATTGTTCCATTCCCATTGTTTCAAGTTCTTAATGGGAAAAATCACGCTGACTACATCCAGCGTGTAGAACCAAGTTCTCAAGGAGGAAGAAAAATCGCCAATGCGTTGCTTGATGAGGTCATTAAACAGTAAGAACAGCTTTTGCGGAATTCAAGCTAAATAAGTAACAGTTGGTTGTACCGTCTAAGATTCTTACAATGCTAGTATGATACCTAGCTAACTCTCTATATAATGAATTAGTATTGGCTGAAAATAACACAGTACAAGCTATATAAGTGGAGCAAGAAGGGGGCATAGGATGAACCAGTGATGAAATTTTTGCCGAAAAACGCGAGCCGATATTTGCCGAAATTCAGCAATATTGATTTGGGCAAGAAATCATTATTTTTGATGTTGTGCATTTAGGTGATTTCTAGCTAAAGTTTGTGAAAACGAAGCAATTATATATTTACGGTTATTATGCGAGCAGTATTCTACTGGATTTGCCTCTTCATAGGTATTTTGAAATGTGCAACACAGAAAATTAGCAATGATCCGTGTCCAGACCAACTTCTATCATTAAGTCAGGGAATGAAGTGTACAATAGAATGGGCAAAACTAAAGAAAATGCTTAAACCAACACAGCCATCGATTGGCTTCTCTTGGTCGAAAGCAAAAATGCTGGAAGACTTCAAAGATGGGAAGAGTAGCCAAAAGGAAATGGACTCAAAGCCAGTTCCTGTGGCTCTCAATTCCGAGGGAGCTCCCCACTGCCTTGATCATCACCATACCCTTGCCGCGCTGGATCTTGGTGGGCCAAGTCTATCTTCTGTGTTTGTCACGCTGTATATAAGCTGCATTGACACAGATTCAAGTGGTGACCAGTTTTGGCAGAAATTGGAAGAAAACAAAATGGCTTATTTATATACTTTACCTGAGAGCAACCCAAAAATGCTCCCACAGAAAATTGTACCCGAGGAATTACCTTCTGAAATTTCAATGAACTTGACTGGTTCCTCTTTTGAAGATGACCCATGGAGGTCTGTCAGTTCGTTTGTTCGAAAAATTTCTGACGGGCAAAAATGCCCGAAAGGCAACAAGTATTGTAACCGTGGATATGATCGTGTATGCGATCTCGACGGTTATGGCATTCCTTTTTTTGAGTTTCGATGGGCCTATTTTATAGCCGACGCTACATACCATAACCAAAGTCTTTGGCCTCAGGGCAAAAATCGCACAGACTTTGAGAGAACATTCGAGACTTTATCTTCAAAGGATATTCCAGCGATTGATCCTGGTCAATGGCAAGCGATGGCTTCCCTCCTTCTACCGCTCTTGCGAGGAGTGCCGGCAGTTGAATATGTTGTCCCCTCAACAGTGGCGCCCTTGTCTGGAAAATTACCTGGTGCACACCTCGGCTTCACTCCGATACCGGAACCTGATCCCGACTGCAAACTAGTAATGTGCAAGTAATACTTTATATAAATGGCGATGCTCGTTAATTTGCTCTTTAGGCAAAATATCCCCTTGTTGGACGTCGTTGCAACTAGCGCCGTTTTGGGTTTCCCTTTTCTACTGGGATTTAAGTGGTACTATAGCATAGCTAAATCTAACCCTGAGAAATGTTACATGCGTCAATTCGCAGAAGTTTGATGGTGGCTATAGCTTGTTCACTAGCACTTTTACTCACACTCATTTTTATTTGGAACAAATGTCTGCACTCCCTTATTCATTTGGGTGGCTTTGAGAGAAACTTTTTCGAGAGATTTTTTAAGGGACTCTCGCTTACCACCACTAATTGGTACAGCGGCAAGCAAAAGATCCTTTGTAATTTCCCAACCCTTGCATTCTATGGGCACATCTGTTTGCATTGTGCAGAGTTGTCCAATAAGAGGAGCTGCAATCATGCATATTATAGGAGGAGGAACAGCATTTCCCAACTGGACGTAGGATCTCTGTGGGTGCAACTTGAAAGTTTCTGGAAAGCCTTGCAATCGCGCAGCTTCTCGAAAACTAAACCTTCGTGGAAGCTCCTGACCATTCAATCCTGGTACAAATTGCGAATTTACAATGATATTCCCATAGCTAGACATCAACGTTTTGGCGGGAAGTGATATGTCTGCAAAACGTGATTTGGGGAACTTTTGAGTATATTTTTGCTTCAAAATTTTTTGATACTGCCTTTCTGATAACTGCAGCTTCGCTTTTTCCTTTGCATTCAGAGTATCTGTTTCGAGTATACACGCTAATGGCCGTTCAATTTCTGGAAACGTTGGAAATCTATACTGGATCCGTCTAAGATCTTTGCGTATGCAAACTATGAAAATTCGCTTTCGTTCCTGGGGAAGTATTACTACTGCGTCTTGCAACTTCCACTGCACCCAGTATCCAATAGAATTGATAGTTGTGAGTATTTTCTTCAATGAATTACCATTGTCATGGGTGATAAGTCCCCGAACATTTTCCAGCAGCATAGCTTTGGGTTTAATAGTGGATGCGATTCGAATAATTTCTTCGAACAACTTGCCTCTGGGATCATTGAATCCTGCTCTCTTCCCTGCGAATGACCAAGATTGACAAGGGAAGCCGCCAACTAGTAAATCATGACACGGAATTTTTCCGGTTGGAATTTGACAAATATCTCCTGCTGGAGTATCTCCAAAGTTATCTTTGTAAGTTGCTTTAGCAAATTTGTCAATTTCACTTGCAAAAACGCATTTTCCGCCAAGAGCATCAAGAGCAATGCGGAATCCTCCAATTCCAGAGAATAGCTCACAATATGTAAAATATTTTTCATTTGTACAGCCTTTGTTGTCGGTAAATGATCCTAAGTCAAGCCGCTGGGGTGTGTCAGGACATTGAGGAGGAATATGACCTTGCTTCCCGCATGTGGCACAAATTGCTGACGGACAGTCTCGGGCCAAATGCACTGTGGATCCACATATATAACAACCGCGGACTTTCTTTCGCCTCTTTTTATCTGACATATAATTAATATTGATTCCCGTTTGGGTCTCTGGATAAAAACAAGTGTAATCAAAATTGAATCATTATCTCTAAAACTTCAATGGAACTTCATTTGCCAGATGCAATTTCAAAACATTTTTTCATAATCTTCACTTGCTATTCTCTATATAGTATCAAAAAAAATTAATTATTGTAAACTTCATTTTAATGATCCTCAAATAATTAAGCACATCTCAATATTCAAAAAGTCCATGTATGCTTGTCTGAATGCAACAGGCTGTCGATGGCAGGTTATTCTGGCCATATTCGCAATAAATCGACAAATATCGAAAACAAAACAAAGGAACAATGCGGTGACTGAATGAGAATCCTAGCCTAGCCGGCTACGAGAAGAGAAAATTTTGTTTGCCAATGATTGAATCTCAAATCAAATCAAAGTAGATTCTAGCCGGCTTAGACTTCGTAACCCTAACCCTCCTCCGCAAATCAAACCTGAGGAAAAAATACTCGATTTCAGATCTAAAATTCCCTTTCCGCCCCCCTCCATCCCCGAGAAATAAAGGCTGAGGATATTTTCTGATCTACGATGAATAATTCTAAAAAGGTAGAGATAAGAGAAAGCAACTCTGGAAAAGGAGCTTGCATATGGCTTCATGGTCTCGGTAAGTACATAAGTTTTTGTTGTTCCTCGAATTGATCTATCTGAAGCAGGAATACAAGAATAGATACCCATAAGCCATTTTATATTTATGTGATTGCAGGTGACTGCGGTCGAAGTTGGATGCCCTTGGAACGAGCGAATTCGTTTATTCATTGGACTTTTCCTGATGCTCCTCATGCCCCAGTGTCTTGCAACAACGGCTTCCAAATGCCTTCTTGGTTTGACATTGAGACAATACCCCTAGAAGTTGGTTGTCGCGACTACGAATCCGATGTAATGAAGTCTATAAAAAGAATTCATGCAATCATTAAATCAATTGAAAATGAAGGCACACCTTCTAAAATGATTGCTGTTGGGGGTTTTAGCCAAGGAGGTGCACTTTCTTTATTGTCGGTTCTGAGTTATCCGAAACCACTTGCGGGAGCCATCGTTGCAAGCGGTTGGCTAATGCTTGAATCGATGTTGCCTAAGTTAATTCAACCAGCGAATATAAATACCCCAATATTATGGATGCATGGAAAATCTGATCCTGTTGTCGTCTTTGATCAGCAGAATTATGGTGTTTCTACATTGAAGAAAAATGGTAGCGTTTTCTGATCTTTTTCAAATGAAAATTTTTACTGACGATAAAAATGTGTGCTTTCAAAAATATACAGGGATTGCGGTTGAACATTATTCTTATCCTGGCCTCCAGCATAGTTGGTGCAATGATGAAGAGAAAAAACTTACTGAATGGTTCAACAAAAATTTGAGGACCAGCCTATGAACATCATGGAACATGTTTGTTCGCTTTGGCTAGTTTTACTTACAAATTAAATATCGGAAGTCCAATATCATATTTTCAAAACCTTTTTAAAAAGTACATATTTACTATTATTCTACTTTGCAGTGTGTAGAGTCTTCCAGAGAAATGACATTGCAATGGTGTACATCCTTGCTTGCTGCTTTGAATCTGCTGCTCCTCCATGACCCCCTTCAATATTTTCATAATAAACGATCTTTTTGTCCACAGAAGATCTGTATGGTAGAATCTTTTCGTAGGAATCTATCATTCGTTTTGCCATCTTTCGAGCATGACCCGGATGTACTCGGTCATCACGGGTTGAAGTGGTGATAAGCATTGGCGGATAGGCATCGTTTTTAAAGTGTCGCATCCTTAGCTGATGGTAACTCGAATATTTTATCATAAATGCCCATTCTTCAGCTACATCAGGGTTACCATATTCACCCATCCAAGATGCTCCTGCAAGAAGTTTGTTGTATCTCTTCATATCTAGCAGAGGCACTTGACATACAATTGCTCCAAAAAGATGATCTTCTGGTGAGCGACTGGCTTGACGCGTTAGCATGTTTCCCATCAACAACCCCCCATTCGATCCTCCTTGAACTCCCAGTTGCTGCTTACATGTTATACCTCTATCGATTAAATCCTTGGCAATTGCTTCCAAATCCTCATAGCTTTTGTGTCTTTTCTCTTTAAGAGCTGCTTTATGCCATTTTGGTCCATATTCTCCACCTCCGCGAATGTTTGCAAGAACAAATACTCCACCTTTTTCAAGCCACGCTTTCCCTCGACATGCGCTGTAGCTAGGTGTGTAAGAAATTTCAAAGCCACCATATCCCCATAAAAGAGTTACATTTGAATTATCATGGGGCAAATCATGACGCCCAACCATGAAGTAAGGAACTCGCGTTCCATCTAAAGAAACAGCAAAGTGCTGCCATACTCGAAGGCCTTTGGAATTAAATTGTTGTGGGAGTGATGCAACAAGTTGCAGATGACACACTTGACAGTCATCTTGTACATTTTCAATGCCCCGGTCTAGGAGAGTTTTTACAGTTGTGTAATATAACCTTGTTGGCGTTGTGAAGCCTGTTGAAGTTAGCCAGATCTTATCGTCAAAATCTGAGTCATCTGCCCATATAGAGACGCTGGTTAGTCCAGGAGTTTGCGGTGGACCGTCATCATCAACTATGCTAATGTCAGAATGTATGTACTCACCGCGGTAAACCCATCCATTTTCATTTTTCCAATTGTAAATTTGAAACTTGCGCTTCACATCTTCAAGAATATGCAATATCAAGTAATTTCTAGTTCCAATATGATAGCTAAGCGAGGCTGTCTCCGTGGGTACAAATAGAACCTTTAGTTCTTTGAAGTTACTATTTTGAATATCTTGAAGTGATATAGAAAGAAGAGACCCAGCCTTATAAGTATTTGTCACTTCTTGTTTCGGCTCCCAATCGTCCCGGAGCTCAAGTAGAAGAGTACATCCAAAAGTACTAATTTTCATACTCTCAGGAAGACGTACTTCGTCAATATAGCCTTCGTTATCCATGCGAATACGCTTCGTAGATGTATAAAAAGTAGTTTGCTCTCTATACATGTCATACCATGTACCACGATCATACCAGCGTGAGGCACTTCCACTTATACTACCCTGTTTCGCTTCAAACACTGTTTTCGCATCACAAAGCTCTGTACCCCTACACCATTCTCGAGCAACCCTCGGGTACCCGCTATCGGTAAGAGACATTCCGCTTCCATCGAAATCTGTTCCAATCAGAAGTATATCGCGACTTTTATAGCATATCTGGGTTTTAGCTTTTGGTACATAAAATCCTCCTTCATCTTTTGGAATAAAGCGCTTCTGAACTAGGTCATATTCACGACATACAATGGCATCGCCTCCTCCAGGACTCAGCTTGAGAATGACCAGTTCGAAATTTCCACTTCCGTCATCGAAATAGCATGTTCCTTTAAACACCCAGCTTTTATTCTCATCGGCGCATAACCTGTCTATATCTAATAATATTTCCCAGTGAGTTTCGTGCGAAGCGAGATAAGACTCGATAGTGGTTCGACGCCATATTCCTCTTCTGTTTTTGTCATCTTTCCATAAATTATAGTAGTATTTTCCATGCTTGGTGACATAAGCAATTTTTTCTTTTGATTCCATTATCTGTAGAACATCTTTATATATGGTCTTGTTTGTCGGATCACCCAAGGTGTCATAGCAGCGTGCGTTGGCTTTCGAAACCCAATCCATTGAACGCTTGGAGTCAATGTCTTCAAGCCATTGGTATCCGTAGGGATTTGGCATCACAGTGCGAGCATCTTCAAGATCATCTGTGAGAGACTCTATTTTTTCGCGGATCCTGCGAACAAGAATATCATCGTCATTAATTTCTTCCATTATGCTTGTTTGTCCTGCAAGCGTTTCGTATTTTTTGTCGATTCCAAGAGGAATCCACGTGCGCGACTCTTCCTTAGTGAGTCCTCCTCACCCTGGTTGATTAATGTGTTTACAAAAAAACACAAAAATGATAAATAATAAATAAAATAATAAATCAATTTGACCATTGCCACTGACTGCTTCATTATTCGTTTATAGCGGAACGCATCACATATGATATTCTCATACTGTCGCTACCGTACGTAGAATCTAGCTAATTATTGTTTACGGCTATTGTATAATAGTGTTGATTGGATGATTCATTCTCAGTGTCTTTGTTCGTGTCTGTCGCGACTCGCAACGAGCTGCAAGCACTCCGAAAGAGGCCCTAAACCCAACATAGTCACTTTATGCGCCGCCCTTAACTCTTTTGTTTTTGGTCCCAAACTTTAAGAACATAACGCAGGTGTTTGTTGCGTGTCGGGTATTGGAAAGATTTGGAAATAAATTTTAAAATTGTCGCAGATATGACTTAAAAAATAAATCGAACGGTAATAGTAATGACATATCAATTTATCTGAATCCAACATCTATACAAAAGGATTCATATAGAAGTAAACATTTTCTACATTCTAAATGGAGAATGATAACAGAGAACGTAGATCAGGGTTTACGTTTACTTTCGAAAATGATTCGACCATCAACTCCGAATCGCCTCGTTCTAAAAATAGACAAGAAGACAGCAGGTATTCAGACTTCTTCTTTCTATGTTTCAACATAAGCATTATTCACGTGTTATCCTCTGATGATCACACTTTTCAACAACAATCAGTCCCAGAGCTGTTTTTGCGAAAGAGGGATTTCTTTGCCCTATCTGCCATTGCGATTTTCAAAAGCAGGATCAACTTGAGAAACATTTTAAAAAAGGAGGCTGTCAAGCAAAAGACAACAAAAATAGTACGGACCGTCAGGTTTCCACTGCTTCGAATCAAAGGTAATTTTTTTTTAAATGTTACATCTATATTCATCAAATGCATAATATTTACATCTAATAACCAAATACACTGATTTAGCAAAAGGAAAACTGGGAGAAAGAAGAAGTGGAATACATTTGGGAATAGAGCAATGAAGATTAAGATTAAAGCTGTAACATCAATGCATAAAAAGTCAAATAGCGCCTTTGCGTACAAATCCACAAAGAAAATGATATTTGAAGCAGACTTCAGCAAACATTCTAAAGCATTCCGCTTGATTAGGAAAGGTTTCGAAGCCATACATAGAGAATATGAGCCACCTCTATGGGCTATGAAACCACATAAAAGTGAGGCTCGGCGCAAAAAAATTCTTTCGATACATTATAAGCCAAAGAAGAAACAGTCCCGAAAACCTAAAGTTCCAACTTTTGTAACGAATGAAATTGAACTAAGCAAATCAAAATCGCAAAGTGGCGTTTCAGAAACACAGCGCTTTCCCCCAAAAAAATCACCGAAGCCTAAACGAGTTCCACCTCCTCCGCCT
>JACLAC010015171.1_pt1 | contig 29315 bp, 26 predicted proteins | sample 8027881 | NCBI WGS metagenome assembly JACLAC01 (sample SAMN15725517, study PRJNA655200) | protist metagenome | isolation source: fluorescence activated cell sorting (FACS) single amplified genomes of... | place: Spain: Blaines Bay Microbial Observatory, Mediterranean Sea | collected 2016-01-19 | reverse complement strand
AGAGATAATCAATTGTTTCTTACCGGGGTAACTCATTTCGATGTCCATGATGAAACGAGGCAGGCATCAAAAAAGGAACCCTATCATGCACAGCTTGGGCTATCTGGCAATCAACCCTATTTGTTTTTTACAATGAGCGCCTCTTACTATGCGCCCAATGAGATAGATGTCGTTGAACACTTGGCCAGGCGCTTGGAAGACGGTGCATTCGGAGAAGAAATGCAACTGGTCATTCGTCCTCATATGGCCAATCTGATGGGAGATCGTTCGGATCAAAGTTGGCTATCGCGGTTAGAAAAATTGGATTCGGATCGCATAAAAGTCAACTTTCCCGATGCAGACAATTCGCTTTTATCTTGGTACATGGCCAGGGATGATATGGCACGTCTGTCGGCCCTATTGAATGGTGCATCTGTTTGTCTTAATTCCGGTTCTACCGTGGCGATCGAAGCCCTCTATTTGGATAGGCCCGTGGTTATCACGGCATTCGACACTGAGCAACAGGCATCTTGGACTTCAGCGCGAAGGTTACGCAAATATGCACACCTCGATAAGCTGTTTACAATGGGTGCATGCAAACTCGTTGATGACTTGCCCAGCATGGAGTCTGCGGTGCAACATTATCTGGCAAATCCGACAATGGACTCAGATCTTCGTCAACATGCTGTTCAAATGGAGTGCTTTCAAAACGATGGCCAAGCAACCAGACGTTTTGTCAGCAATATGGCATCGATTCTGGAAAATCAGTGAAGAGCTATTACGACAATCTAATTCTCGATGTGGACGGTGTCCTCTTGGACTCCAATACTCTCAAAGAGAAAAACATCAGGAAAGCTGCCAAACCGTTCGCGGACCGCAAGCTGCTTGATGAATTCATTGAATACTTCGTCAGCCTCAACGGTGTACCAAGGGAAGTGAAAATCGAACACTTTTTTGGCCCAGGTTCGGAAATATCTCAAATGATCCTCTCGGAATACAACCAGCTGAATGAGCAGCAATTGCACGATGTGCCTCTAACGGAAGGGGTCTTGGATTTCTTGCCGATATGGTCAGGAGTCTGTCCAGTCTATGCATTGTCAGGAGGTACTCAGCGTGAGGTGCAAGATGTTTTGGAAAGTAAAGGGCTTTCAAACCATTTCACCGAAATACTGGGTGGTCCGGTCACCAAGTCTCGGCATCTGAAAAAGTTGTCGCTGACAGGCGCAATTCTATATGTCGGTGACAGTCTTCACGACGCTGAAATAGCTGAACAATTTGGTTTCGACTTCTTGTTCATGCACCGGTACAGTCAGTTTGGTGGATGGGGGGATTACTTTAGCTTGAGGCCGCACGTAACTGTTATTGCTGACTTAACCCATTGGCCGGTAGATTTGCAACCATCAGTAAAATAATGATAAAACGCTTATTTGTAGTTACCAATCCAACGCAATACTTGAATGCCGTTGAATACGTCTATCAGCAGGGCAACGAAGATGACCACATGGTTATTATCACTCCCTTTTCCAACGGAATCGAAGAACTGAATAAGATCGGCGCAAATTCCTTTTGGAAAAGTGTGCATTTCCTGGACACCCAACCTTACCGTAATACAAATGACAGGAAGTTCTGGAAAGTGAGGAGTGATTTTCTATATTCGGCCTGCCGAGAAGTTCAACCGTCTGAATTAGTAGTTGGAAACCTCATCGACTCTATTATATATCCATTTGTTTTAAGAAAAGCGAAAAAGATCAAATCGATTACCGTCCTTGATGATGGTACGCCAACCCTAGGTGTAGCCTCGAAAAGGAAGAAGAGAAATTTTTATTCTACTTATCATTTTTTGTCATGGACTTTGCTGATAAAAACTTTGTTTTATTTGAAAACGTTTCCACCACTACATTTCCCGCCCAAGGTATTAACGTTTTTCACACTTTTTAACATTTCAATACGCGATGGAGACAAGATCATCACGAATGATTTCAAGTGGTTGAAGACAAAGGTCAAAAACCGGCAAGTAAAGGATGAGGCACTATTTATTGGAGCCAATCTGGTTGACAAAGGGCTGGTCAGTGAATGTGTTTACTTGCGGTCCTTGCAAATCATCAAGCAAGAAATTGAATTCGAGGGCATGAAATTTGCTTACTGTCACCACCGAGGCGAATCAGCGAGAATGCGAAGCGCTGTCAAAAAAATCTGCAAAACGGTGGACTTCCATATGCCTCTTGAATTAGCGTTGCTTGATTGCAGCAAGCCTGTGCTGGTCGCTGGGCACTTTACCAGCGCCCTTTTTACGCTATCGCGAATTTATCCCACCCTTCCATGCCGGGCTTATTTGTTTTCAGAGAAACAACTCCAAGGATCCAAATACGAACCTCATGATTATCTCCTAATGGTTCAACAAACCCTCGAGGATGACGCAAGAATTGAGGCAAGAAAACTGCTAATTGCCAAATAAATGGTCGACTCAAAAACCCAAATTCTTGAAACGGAGTTGCCGAAGGTGAACTACCAATGGCCAAATAACAAGTCTTTTGCTTTTACAATTTTCGACGATACGGACAACGCTAAAGTCGAGGACGTAAAGGCGGTTTACGAACATTTGATCAGCCTGAACATTTTTACGACCAAATCTGTCTGGGTCACCGATCCTATCGAAAAACCGAGAATTGGTGGTGTTACGTGTAGCGATGAATCGTACCGCCAATTGTGCCAATCATTGGCCGAACAGGGAGTCGAAATATCGCTGCACAATGCCTCATCAACAAGTAGTGACCGGTCAGTGACACAATTCGCACTGGAACAATTCAACAATTATTTTGGTCATTACCCGAGATCATTCGCAAACCATGCCGGAAATATCGAAAATCTATATTGGGGCGGAGCACGTCTTTCGGGATTTCGTCGTGCCCTTTTTCAGCTCCGATCTAGGAGCAAGTTTGAAGGTCATCTCGAAAACAGCCCATATTTTTGGGGTGATCTAGCGGAAATGCATGTTGAATACACTCGCAATTTTGTTTTTGAGGACCTGAATACTGGAAAATGTGATCCGTTTACGCCTTATCATGATCCGACGAAACCGTACGTTAAACACTGGTTTTCATCTTCCAATGCCTCTAACCTCGCCAAATTTCAGGATCTAGTTACCCCTGCTAACTTAGATCGGCTTGAACGCGAAAACGGGTATTCAATTATCTATACCCATTTTTGTTCTTTTGCAAAAAACGGAATTATTGACCAAAAATACCAAGAAATCATGGAGAATCTAGCTGACCGGAACGGATGGTTTGTCCCAGTCTCGGATCTGCTGGATCATTTGCAAAAAGTGAAAGGGCGTCACGTTATATCGAAACGCAATTTGCGGAAACTGGAAAATCGATGGCTGCGGGACAAATGTAAATCCAGATTGAGGCCAATCTTGCCATGGTAGACTTTGTTGGAATTGGCCCACCCCGAACTGCAACCACATGGCTATTTGAAAATCTGGAATCGCATCCTGACATAGGAATTCCCGCTAAAAAGTCCATTAACTTCTTCAACGAATATTACGAATTTGGGGTCGACTGGTATGTGAATTCTTTTCACAGTGTGGAGAAGAATCAATGCATTGGTGAGTTATCACCATTGTATTACGGCAAGCCTGAGATACCTGGGCGGATTGCAAACCACTATCCAGGAACAAAAATGATCATGGTAGCTCGTGATCCGATAGCTCGTTTGGAATCACATTGCAAGTTGGTCAATTCGCTAAAAGGAACCAATTCCACACTTTCCCATGTATGGAACTCAAACCATTACTTGCTGGAATGCGGATTTTACAACAAATACCTCGAACTTTACCTTCAACATTTTGACCGCAACCAAATTCTCGTTTTGGCTTACCCAGAGATAGCGAGTAATCCGGATTCGGTAATCAAGCAGACTCTGGAATTTCTCGGCGTGGGAACTGATTACAAGCCACCGAAAAAAGACACGCGTGTGGGCTTCTCGATCGTTCCAAAATATCCAATGGTCGAAAAATTACGGCAAATTGCCTATCGGTCATTATATAAGGCAGGACTCTCAAAACTAATTTTGAAGATTAAGCAAACGGGCCTTTCCGATCGACTTAGGAAGTTTAACTCTGGCGACAAGGTTTCGAGATTTTCAGATAGTGAGAAGATTGAATTGCGAGAAATATATCGCGAAGACTTCTCAGCATTTCAGAATGCTTTAGGAGTTTGCGTTGCTGAAGAGACCTACATGATTGAAACTGACAATTCGCTTAGATCGTCTCGGAGCGGCTAGCAAGCACAGCAATCGATTTTCATTCCCGAGGTTTTAATTTTTACCCAAAAATCCCTGAACCCGCCGAGTTACATGAAGATCGCAAACCTACGTGACAGTAATATACCAGCCAAGCGATACTGATGAATAACATTTCGATACTGCTTGTTGTCCTGATCATCGCCTCAACGCCATGGATCATCAAGCGTCCATTTATGGGTCTGCTCATGGTCATCGTAATCAATCCTTTTGAAGGACTATTCCCGCTTCCCGCCGGGCTTTCTTTGGGAAGAATAGCCGGTTTAATCACGGTGGGGAGTTGGATGAGGCTTGTCTCTGTCGATGTTGAAACATATCAGAGGTGGACTCGCTCAAGAATCAAGACCTGGATATGGGCTTTTCCACTGGCTTGCCTGTGCGGGGCAATCCTTAATTTTGAAAGCGGTGCTGACGTTTCTGCATTAGTGAAACCAAGTAGCGTTTTTCTACTGGTCTTTATGGCATTGATGGTCGAAAGTCAGATAACCGATTACGATCGATTTTCAAAACTAATGATGGCTGTTGTCGTCTCGTCATTAATCTTGTCACTTTTTCCGTTGGCCTATCATTTCGGCTACGACCTCTACAGTTTCGTTGGATACAAAGTTGAAGATTCATTCGGCGGGAGTGATCGGGTCACTGGCCTTAAAGACAATTCAAACGGCTTGGGTCTGGCCTGCTCGTTCGGAGTTTTCGCGATCGTCACTGCTGTAAGCGGAAGCCCTAAACCTGTGAGCTCTGCCATCTATGTAGCTTGTGGACTAATCATGTTCGGCGGGTTGATCTTGTCGGGCTCTCGAACCCATCTTATTGCGGTTTTTACTTGTATTGGGACATTTTGCTTCTTGCGAGTATTTGGGCCTTCGCGAGGACGATGGTATGCGTTGACTGGAGCAATAATAATCGCGCTGTCGTTTCCATTGACGTTATCGATCGCGCCTGAAAAAGTTCAACAGAGGTTCGTAATGTTTGGCAGTGGCGTCGAAAAATCTACTTATAACCGACTGAACTTCACTGGTATTCAGCGCAAAGAGGCGTTTGAAATGCTATATGACAACCCAGTTTTTGGAGTCGGATTGGCTAATTTTAAAAATGTATCAAAAGGGAAATACGGTGCACACGACTCTGTGTCAGCACTCGTGGGAGAAACAGGAGTCGTGGGTATTGTGACTTTCTTGCTCATTGCAATTACGAGTGCGTATCGACTCTTACAAATTATCGTTTGGCCTCATCGCTCGAGTCATTTGTCCGCCTATGGTTACGCTGTAGGTCTTCTCGCCGGTTTACTTGCTGCAGGTTTGGCTGGATTCGGAGGCTATATTATTTTTTACCAACGCTGGTTCTGGATTGTCGTAGGATTGTCTGGCGCCTTACACGAGAATCTGAGTCAAAATTTAACCAACGAACAATAGTCTGTCTTTGACTTCAATTTTTCCAATAGATAAACCGTTAAATGACCGAATCTGAATACGCTGCTCAACTAGTTTCACTTGGTGGCAAAGTCCATTTTCACGATGGAGTTTGGTGGCTGCGAGTGAAGCGCGGTTTTTGTCGACCGGTTTGGCGAAATCGTTGCTTCGCCCCCAAGGCCGTTAAACCGAATTTTATCGAGGCATTTTTGGGCTATGCCCATGGAACAGACGTTCTGCAGGACTCCGGTGTTTCCTACAAAGTAATGAGGCGTGATCTTGGTGACGACAATTCATTTGACATTTCATCGCTATCTTCCAATCGACGTAGCAAGATTCGGCGCGGTCTCAAGCGGATAGATGTAAGACTGGTTGATGACATTCAGCCGATGTTACCACGTATGATGGAAGTCGTTGTCGATGCACGGAATCGTACAGGCAGTGGTCTATCGGTTCAGTATTACGAACGGCATGGTGCGAGTTGGCAAAAGACAATTCAAAAATTGGCTGGAATGAAGGATAACTATTTTTTAGTTGCATTAAAGGAAGGCGTCGTAGTCGCCTATTATCATTTGGTTGTCGTTGGAAAGACCATGTCGATTACCGCTGCGAAAAGCCACACCGATTATTTGAAGGAATATCCCAATGACGCTTTGATATTTACGGCATTAGACAATGCGTACAATCATTGGGGTTGCAATTCTGTATGGTTTGGTGACTACGCCGACGACCCTACGCTAAATCAATTCAAGCAGGGGTATGGATTTCAATGTGTAGAGATCCCCAAGTATGAATGTCTTCGACCTGGCGTTGGAATTGTCAAGCGGTTTATCAAAAAGCGACACTGATCTGAAGATGCGCTGATTTCTTTGTTTTCTGTCCATTCAGTTTCAATTTCATTGAATAAAATACTCGATTACATATACCTAACGGGATTCCACTTTGGACTGGGACCAGAAGTGCATCGAACACTTCGAGTTTTGAATTCCTCCAACAATTGGGACAACCAACGTCTACTTGAACTGCAGCGGCAAAAACTAATACGACTGTTAGAGAACGCAATTCGAAGAACTTGTTTTTACGATTCGTCACTATATCGAGAGGGATTGTTCGCCATTCGTAACGACGTCGAATTTTCGATTGATCAATTGCCGGTTCTTACCAAAGAAATCGTTCGAAGTCAAAGTGCGAACATGAGGTCGGAAGATATCGGGCGTACTTACAGCAGCCGAACCGGGGGCACAACTGGGAACCCTTTGGAGATTTATAAGTGCATCGAAGGTGTTTCGTGGGCGCTCGCAGCATTGTGGCGGGGCCGGAGTATAGGCGGAATCGGAATTTGGGATCGTGGAATTCTGGCTAATGGATTCACGACTCCGACTCGGAAGGGCAGCCTTCGAATGCGGTTGCTTAACAAGCATCTGATGCAGGCGTTCGGAACCGGTGTGGACAAAAGACAAGAGTTTGCCACCTTGTTAGGAACCGGAAAAATTAAATTCATTGAAGGTTACGCTTCTGGCTTGCAAGAACTCTCTGCCGACATAAGTCAAAAAGTAGAAGGAGTGAAGGCTGTTTTTACCACTGGAGAGATGTTGTATTCCCATCAACGTGAGACGCTAAGCAAGAGGCTGAACGCGCCCGTGTATAATTACTACGGCAGCAACGAAATTGGTGGGATCGCATTTGAATGTGAGCAAGGTGAATTGCACGTCACGGATGAGCACGTCATGATCGAAACCCTCAACGAAGCCAATGATCCGGTCTGGGATCAACTTGGACGTATCGTGGTTACGGATCTCGATAATCAGGCTATGCCTTTGATTCGATATGAGATAGGAGACCAAGGCGTTCTAACTAGAAAGCCGTGTGCTTGCGGCCGAAGCCATACGAGGTTGCTTCAACTCTGCGGGCGTGGACAGGAGTTCTTAGACAATGCCAAAGGCGTCAGGTTACCAGTGACATTTTTCATGGGTCGATTCCGAAACCTAACAGAGATTGGGCGAGTGCAATTGGTTCAGCACGATCATTCGCGGATCGACGTCCTGTTCGATGGCTTGGGTGACAACGCTGATGGTGAGGCTCAATGGCTGGTCAAAGAAATTCAAGCAGGTTTAGGCCAAGAAGTCGAAGTTTCACGCAAACGGGTGACTAATTTATTCCAAACTGATCGTGGAAAGATTCCCCTAATAAGGCGGATGTTTTTATGAGCAAGCTTAAATGTCGCCCTTTGGTCGAAAGTGAATTTGTTGTTTACGACGAACTGATCAAACAACAGGGAACTGTTTTTGCCCAACGGAAATGGCTCTCAATATTTGACACCGAGTTCACCTTGTTGGGTTTGTTTAATGGTGGTGATCAACTGATTGGAACATTACCGGTTCACGTCACGCGCAAGTACGGGCTCCCGATTCTGCTGCGATCTCCATTCACTCCCTACAATGGTCCGTACTTTTCAGCAGATCTGAAGTCCAGTACGCGTTTACCGGAGAGTCGAAGGTTCTTTCTTTCGGAGATCGTCACGTATATCTCAAAACAACGTTTAGCAATTTGCTGTTTGCCTTTGGACCCGGCTTGTAATGACTGTTTGCCGTTCCGCTGGAGCGGTTACAAGGTCGTGCCTAGTTATACGTATCGCATTCCGCTTTCCCAATCAGAAAATGAAATTAATGCTAATTTTTCATCTACGCGCCGGCGAAACATTCGCGCGGCTCTGCGCGATTCATTGGAGATCAAGCCTCTTGACACGTACGAAATTATTGAGAGTTTGGCGCACAACACATTTGATCGACAAGGAAAACAACTTTCAGATCAAATGACCAAACGAATTCTTTACGATTTTGCATCGCCGGAAAATAGCTTTGGTTTTGCTGCCTTTAAAAGCGATGAACCAATTGCTGGAGTGTTTTGTATTTTTGATAAGCAGACCGCTTACTATTTGATTGGTGGGTACGATGCATCTCAAGCCCACCATGGTGCCGGAGCAGCGTGTATGCAAGAAGCAATTCTCAAATCAAAGTCGCTTGGATTGAAAACATTCGATTTTGAAGGATCCGTGATCCCGCCGATTGAGCGTTATTTTCGTGGATTTGGTGGAGAATTGACGCCATATTTCACAGCCAACCGCGCTTGGTTTCCAATTGAAATGTTGCTGAAGTTTCGAAAGCGGGAACTTTTTTGAGGAATGATTCTTACCGAATGAGCGATACCGCTAGAGCTTCCGTTGGCATTTGCCAACTGACCACTGGACACAGCATTGATGATGAACGGATTCTCCATCGAATGGCGTGGACTGCTCATCGCATGGGATTGCGCAGCGAGGTTGCTGGCCCCGGCCAGGATTCATCCGAGTTTGACGGCATTTCCCTTTCCGCGGTATATGACCCTTCATCTCGAACATGGTTTACCGGTCGGATGTTCGCATGGATCCGAATGGTATTCTGGGCGCTGAGTTCGAGTTTTCGCGTTTTTCAAATCCATGATCCGGATATGCTTCCCGCCGCACTGGTGTTGCGAATGTTCGGACGCAAAGTTATTTATGATGTCCACGACGATTATCAGGCAAGCTTCGAAACCAAATTTGCCTCTATTCCTCTGCTCCGCAGCATCATTCCAAAGATCTGGTGGCTATTTGAAAAAAACGCAGCGAGGTTTTTCAACGGAGTCATCGTTGCTGATCGCCACTTGGCCAAAAAATTCACCAGGTGTGACCCACTAATACTCGGTAACTACCCCGGTCTCAACTTCACAGATATTTCCAACACGTCTGGTGAGTTGACATTCAATATTCTTTACGTGGGGGGTGTTACTTTGGCCCGCGGGTTAGGTGTTGTTTTGGAAGCGCTTAAGCAACTGCCGCACGTGGATCTTCGACTGCATATAGTTGGTAACTGCAGGGATGCATCTTTAAAAAAATCTTTAGCAGCAGAGTCTCGCGTGATCCTGCACGGTCAAGTCGATTGGACCAAACTTCGGAGTCACTACGAATATGCTCATCTCGGACTGGCGGTTTACCAGCCGTTGCCCGGTTTCGTGACCGTGGATCATTCGGTAAAAATCGTTGAATACATGGCAGCTGGAATTCCAATCATCACATCTAATTTCCCCGGGCTCACTGCGTTTGTGAAAGACGGTGGTTTTGGAGAAGTAATTGACCCTGTCGACCCGAGGGCATTAGCGGCTCAAATTGAAGAACTCTATCTGGATCGCGACAAATGTGCCCGACTGGGAAGACGTGGGCGTGAACTTTTTGAATCCGACTACAATTGGGAAAACCACGAACACAAGCTGAAACAGCTGTACCATCGCGTTTGTTATTAAGAATAGTGCCAGCGTTAAGCCAACCAACGGCCAAAGCCAGAGGGAATTACCAACTGTTTTGAAAATTATTGTTTCCCATGATGTCGACCACCTACACCTTGCGGAGCACTGGAAAGACGCCTTTCTTCCTGGGTTGGCGTTGCGATCATTGAATTCTTGTTTGCGAAGGCAACTTTCTGTGTCAGCGATGGCGCGACGATTTTCGTTAAGGTTGAATCGCATTGAGGAACTACAGGCATTCAACGCGAAACATCAGGTTCCATCAACTTTTTTCTTTGGTATGAGGACAGGATTGAAATTGTCCTATCACTGGCACGCTGCGAAAAAACACGTTCGTTTTTTGCAGGATGCCGGCGCAGAAATTGGTTTGCATGGCATGGCGTACAACAATCTTGAGAAACTTCGTGAAGAAAAAGAGCGACTGGAAGAGATCCTGGAATCACCTGTCGAGGGAATTAGAAACCATTACCTCAGACTGGACGAAGCTACATTACCGACGATGGCAAAATTGGGATTTAAATACGATTCGACGCACACCGGACTAGATTTTCCATCTCGCTGTGGTGAGCTAACGGAGGTTCCCATATCGTTGATGGACGTGCAGTTGGTAAAATATCACCCATGCGATCTTAGTCTTTGGGTGGAAGAAAGTTGGTCAAGAATTCGAGACGCGGAATCCAAGGGACTACCCTTTTTTGTTTTTAATTTTCATGACGTTTATTATTCCCAAGGCTGGCCCACATATAAGGCATGGTACGAACGCATTGTCACGGAATTGGGGCAACGCAACTACGAGTTTGTTGACTTTCGAACTGCTATATCCGAATTGCCCAAGTGAAAATTCTATACATTTCGAAATATGCAGTTAATCCGAATTACGGACAGGCGACGCGCCAATTTTTCTATTGCAAGTACCTGTCGAGAATTGCGGATAATGAGGTTATGCTGGTGAGTTCGCGATCGACAATTGTCGATAATTTTCCTGCGTTCCGCCGGCGTGTTAAGTATGAAGCGTTTGGCCGCCTAACTCACGCGATTCTAAATGGACCCGTGATTGGGTTAGGGCTAAACCTCCGCCGCTTTTTATCTTGGCTCTGGTTCGAACTTCAAATACTAAGATTGTTTCCAGACATTCGTCGTTGGAAACCCGACGTGGTAATAGTTAGCTCCCTTTCAATTTTGACTTTCTTGACAGGCATTGTTCTAAAACGGATACTCCGTGTCCCATTAGTCTTGGAAGTGCGTGACATTTATCCCCTCACGCAGGTAGAGGTTGGAGGTTTTAGTCGGTGGCACCCAACTGTAATTGTTTTGGGTTGGATAGAAAGAATTGGATATCGAAATGCGGATGCGATCGTTAGCAGTCTTCCCAATTTGGCACCGCATGTCGAAACACAAATCAACCAATCAAAGCCAGTGACTTACCTTCCGATGGGCTACGATCCAGAATTTTATGAAGATTCGGAACCAAGTGAACTATGTGTTGATTCAATTTGTCAAATTGATGAGAAACGCGAAGCGTTTTCGGTCGCGTATTGTGGAACGATTGGATTGGCAAACGCGTTGAGAGAACCCTTGGAGGCCTTCCGGCTGTTAGCTAACAAATTGCCCCACGTCCACCTCTGGATTGTTGGCGATGGCCCATTGCGTACTAAGTACGAACGCGAATTCGGGTCGGTTCCAAATATCCATTTTCTTGGACGCCATTCGAAAACAGATCTCCCGCATCTACTAGAGAAATTTGATATCGTGATTAATCCGTGGCTAGACAAACCAATTTATCGATTCGGCATAAGTCCTAACAAATGGATTGACTATATGCATGCGGCCAAACCAATTCTCGTTTCTTACAATGGATATCCGTTGCAGATTGAAAAAGAGAAGATTGGCTGGCTCATCCCGCCTCAAGATAAGTTCGCCTTCAGAGACGCGATTGTCAAATTATCCAATAGTCCAAACGAGGAAATCGTTTCACGGGGGCGAAATGCGAAATTGTACCTTCAAGAGCATTTGTCATATGAAGGACTGGCTTCCCAACTCAATGAACTCTTGCAGAGCTTGGTGATTGCCAACCCAAAGTTGAAAACTTAAATTCGAGATATTGCGGTAATTTGAACCTTAGGGCCCCAAGAGGCTATTTTTGAAACGTACTTTTGACATTATCTGCGCGATAGGCCTAGTTGTTTTCATTTCACCATTTTTGGTCATCGCGATGATAGCGGTCCGATTGAAACTTGGATCGCCTATCTTTTTTCGACAGCAGCGTCCGGGATTCAATGGCGAACCCTTCCGAATAATCAAGCTAAGAACAATGTTAGACTCCGTTGATTCAAATGGTGTACCTTTGCCGGACGCAAGAAGATTGACACGTTTTGGAAAACTGCTTCGTAGTACCAGTCTCGACGAATTTCCAGCGCTTTGGAATGTGCTAAAAGGCCAAATGAGCCTCGTAGGACCGCGACCGCTGTTGATGGAATATCTTCCACTTTACAATTCCCGTCAAAGCCGCCGGCACGAAGTGCGGCCTGGTATTACCGGATGGGCTCAAGTCAACGGTCGCAATGCGGTTAGTTGGGACGAACGCCTAGAGATGGATGTTTGGTATGTTGAAAACCATTCCATCTGGCTAGACATGAAAATACTCTTTTTGACTGTATGGAAAGTGGTTCGACGAGACGGAATTTCAGCACCGGGGCAAGCTACTGTTGAGCGGTTCCAAGGCAATTCGCAGAACAATGAAATCTCAGAAACGGAATAAATGTTATATGTCGAAAATTGCAATCACTGATTATTTTGAAAAACCTAGTGAAGAAATAGATATACTCGGCGATCTAGTGGGTATGCAAGTTGGGGAAGATACTGAAGTGCTCTTGGTTTGGCATACCAATATCGACGAACACTTTGTCAGCCGACTTCCGAATCTGCGAGGCGTTCAGCGATATGGTGTGGGGTATGACAATCTGGACTTGGATTGTCTGAACCAACGAGGAATCACGGCCTGCAACAATCCTGACTACGGAACGGACGAAGTATCAGATACCGCAATCGCTATGATCATGAACGTCGCTCGCGGGTTAACAGAATATAATTTCCAAGCAAAAAAGTATTTTGATTCCTGGCAGGAAAATGTAAACACAAACTTGCGACGGATTAGCCAAACGACTGTTGGGATTATTGGAGCCGGCAGAATCGGTGGCAGTGTATTGATGAAGTGCAATGCTCTGAAATTCCAGACTATATTTTACGACCCTTACAAAGAACGGGGGTATGAAAAAATGATAGGTGGCAAACGAGTCGACAGCCTTGATGAACTCTTGGCAACTGCAGATATTGTCTCAATTCATACTCCCCTGAATGCTGAAACCAAAGAGATTCTTAATTCGGATTTCTTGGGGAAACTGAAACCAGGGTCGGCATTGATTAACACTGCCCGCGGTGGCTTATTCTCCGACTTGGACTTGTTCTATGACGCGTTAACTAGGGGAAAACTATCTCATCTTTCCATTGATGTGCTACCAGAAGAGCCTCCTCCATCAGGAAAGTTAGTTGATGCCTGGCGAGATGTAAATCACGAGTTTCAGGGTAGACTGATCATCAATCCACACTCTTCTTACTACTCTCAAGAGTCGTTCAAAGAATTACGAATCAATGCTGCCAAAAATGCCCTTCGTTTGTATTTGGGAAAGCAGCCGTTTAATATCGTTACGAGTTAATCGATAGAGCAACTCGTAATTACTTACAATTCGTTTTTTGTCCTTTTGCCCCGAACCTACCTTGAACCAGCTACATAACCTTGCCTTTGATTTGTCTTCGGGAAGCCACCTGTGTCGCAAGGGTGTGACTGAGTCATTTCTCTTTATTTAAAACAACGTGAAGGTCATCAGCATGCACGATCGCAAACTGCTTGGCATCGCAATAACCATTTTTTGAACACTTTAATATGAATAAAATCGGAATTAATGGCTTTGGAAGAATTGGCCGTGCCATCTTTAGAAACAATCTGGCAAAGAAAGTTTTTGAGGTTGTTGCGATCAATGATATCAACCCTGACATTGATAACATTATCTACACCTTAAACTATGACACGCTTTATGAACGTTCACCTGTCAAATTCAGGGCTGAAGGTGACCATATTGTTGATGACCATGGAACCAAAATCAAAGTAAGCCATCAGGCGAATATAGACGAGGTAGAATGGGCAGAGCATGAAGTTGATTTTGTGATTGATTCTTCGGGTGTTTATTCCAATGTGGTGAACTCTCATAACCTCATCAAGAAAAAAATTGCCAAGAAAGTTTTCATCACCCATTCCCCTGACAATGTTGACTTCACGATGGTTCTGGGCGCGAATGAGGTCGACCTTAACCTGGATGATCACCATGTCATTTCCACCAGTATTTGTGATGCGACGGCCATCGCACCGGTCTTGAAATCTATAAACAAAAACTTCAATATTGAATATGGATATTGCACTACCCTACACCCTTGGTTGAGCTATCAGAACCTGATGGATGGTCCTGCCAGCTCTTGGTCTGTTCCCGGCGAGATCTATCACCACTTCGCATTGGGCAGATCCGCAATTGGCAACATGATCCCCAAACCTACGAGTGCAATCACAGCAACTTGTAAGGTGCTCGAAAACGAGAAGATCACTGAGGATATGATAGGGTCTTATTCTTACCGGACGCCAACGGCGATCGTTGGCAGCGCAGATCTGTCGCTTCATTTAGAAAATGATGTTGATGTAAAAGACGTGATTTCGGTTTTGGAAGAGTTGGAGCAAACTCAAAACTGGCACATTATGCACAACAACTGGGAGCCGCTGGTTTCGTTGGATTTCAAGAAATCAGATTACTCGGCAGTTATTGATCATCGTTGGACAGACATCGTGAAAAACAGAATGCTCAAATTAGTTCTTTGGTATGACAATGAATGGGGTTATTCCTCACGAGTGCTAGACCAAGTGAAATTTGTGATCGATCAATTGGACTCGTAAAGGTAATTGAAGATGAAAAATGGAAAAATTAAGGTCGTAATACCCTCTAGGCTAGGCAGCAACCGAATCAAAATGAAGGGTATGCGGCTGCTGGACGGCCAAACTCTGGTTGAACATACCTTGGGTGCTTTGAAAATGACCCGCCATCTCAATGATATTTATATCAATTCTGATAGTGAGTTATGGCAAAACCTCGCAGATCAACATGACGTGAAATTTTTCAAACGAAAGAAAGAACTAGCAACCAGTCAATCGATGATTGATGATTACCTTTATGATTTTATGACTCAGGTCCCCAGTGATTATCTGGCTGTTGTGACCCCGACTTCTCCCTTTCTGAAATCTAAAAGTCTGGATGAAGCCTGGGAACAATATGCCAGCAACGATTACGACACGTTGATTTCGGGCGAAGAAGTCCAGACGCATTGTTTTCACAATGGCAAAGCTATTAATTTCTCCAGAATTGGACAGTTGCCACGCTCTCAAGACCTTGAGCCAGTCATAGCGCTCAATTTTGCAATCGCCATTTATGACTGTAAAAAATTTATGTCCAACTATGAAAACTTGGGGTGGGCGGTGTTTACCGGAAGCCTCGGATTCTTCATCACGGAAGGCTTAGCCAATATTGATATTGATAATGAAGAAGATTTTCTGTTCGCGGAGTTGACATCAAGGTTTTTGAATGAGCCATCGGACACTACGCCAAAGTATTCAAAGTTTGTTCAACATCTGATTGATGAAGGCGTTGATACCAAAACCTAACTTCGCGGTAACTGATTTATAAATCATCAAGCTTAGAACGATGCTTGTCTCGGTCGATTTTTGTGTAGCACCGGCATTGATGAACTCGCGGCACGATAGGATGTTATCAAGGTTGAGGCGAATCTGGACGGTCCTCGACCGCAACTCATGATATATTTACCGTTTTACAATTAGCCGCAGAACTGGCGGCATGATGTCAAACCAGGAATCACCGGCTGGGCACAGGTTAATGGATGCAACGCAATCAGTTGGGAAGACAAATTGGAACTAGATGTTTGGTACGTGGAAAATAGATCGCTCTTGCTTGATTTTTATGATCTTATTTCTTGCGGTTCGGAAAGTGTTGAAACGCGATGGAATATCGGCACTTGGACGAGCTACAACACCTTAATTTGAACGAAATACAAAATTGTGAATAAGCATTGTAATCAACTTTCAAATAAGTCGGGGATTTAGCAATCATGAAAATGTTATTCATGGGGCGCAAAAGGGTCGCTGCTGACGCTTTAGTATGGTCAATTAAAAATGGTTTCGAGATAGTTGGCGTGTTGACCGACTCTCATTTATCGGTAAGCCCAACTACTGAGATTGCGCGGCAGTTCAATCTCCCATTGTTTACATATGAAACTGCAACCCAAGCTGTCAAGAATCGTAGTCTTGAATTCGACATTGGCATTTCGATGGTCTACTGGCGAGTCATCAAGAATCCAATTCTGGATCTACCAAAAAGCGGCATCATCAACTTTCATCCAGCACCGCTGCCTGAGTACAAAGGCACCGCTGGCTACAACCTCGCGATACTAGATGAAAAAACCGAGTGGGCGGCAACCGCCCACTACGTAGATAACAAAATTGACACAGGGAGAATTATTGATAAGTTTTCCTTCTCAATTGACCCGGAACAAGAAACGGCACAAACTCTCGAAGCCAAAACCCAGCCATTCCTCTTAGCTTTGTACAAGAAAACAATGAAAAAGATATTACAGAATGGAACACTCGAGACTGTCGAGAATATCGGTGGCACCTACACTACTAGACGTGAAATGGAACAACTCAAAGAACTAAAATCTGACGATGATTGGGACAAGAAGATTCGCGCGTTCTGGTTCCCGCCCTATACGGGCGCGTTCATTGAAAAAAATGGCAATAAATATACGGTTATCAATCAAAAAATACTTCGAGACCTTGCGCCTAAGGGGGCTTCAAGTCTATTTGATTAACTATGGTCTTGCCAAAGAACCCAAGCTTGAGACTACAAGACAAACTCAGATAATCTTCATTAGAATTCGATCTATGAATAGTGAAAGTGCGCTAGAGTTCTTGACGACAATAATCAGCGAAATCCGGAAAGCATCGGGGCGGAAGGTTTTGAGTAAACTTGTACCAGAACATCACCTGCAACGTGATCTAGAACTCGACTCGTTGGATTTGGCCGAGATGACGGTGCTGATCGAATCAAAATTCGGAGTCGATGTGTTTGAAGAAGAGGTCGTTACTACGGTTCGAGATGTCCTCAAAAAACTCAAATAACCAGCATCTGTTCTTCGTCGATCCTGCCTTGGATCGAACCTACAGCCACGCCCGGTTTGAATCAGACTTGAGGAACTCGCAGGAAATGATTGACGCGGATTCGCCTTATGCTGTGATCTGCCAAATGGTTGCTAATCTTGTCCGTCACAATGATTTCACGTTTGAAAATGGGCAGGTGAAGACCGCAGCTGGATCGGTCTGTTCGGAATTGACGGCGAAGCTCGACTTGTGTTCTTCAATCCTTCAATCGAAAAGTACGATTCGATTGTCCACATCCGGCACAACCGGTACTCCGAATTCTGTCTTTCACACGATTAAAACACTAACTCGGGGTATTCGCACTGGCCGCCACCATGGGAATGACGTGTGGGCTCTGGCTTACCCAATCAGCCACCTGTCTGGGATTCAAGTTCTCTTTCAGGCGCTTTGTAATCAAAACACGATGGTACAGCTCTATGGGCTGCCGACGGAGGCCGCGCACCTTGCCATCGAACGTTATGGCCTAACGCACCTAAGCTGCACTCCAACGTTCTTGAAACTGTTAGCCAGCGGAGCTCATTCGCATCCGACTGTACGACGATTAACGACGGGTGGGGAATGTTACGAGAAAAGTATGACGAAAATGGTGAGTCGACTCTTCCCCAACGCCAAGCACCGAAACATTTACGCTCTGACGGAGGTCGGCAATCTCTTGATCGCCAATGGAGAAGAGTTCTCAATCCCGGCCGAACTTCGAAGCCTCGTAAAAATTATGAATGGTAGTCTGGCTGTCCACCAGTCATTGATGGCCAACGTTTTCAAGCCTCATGAGTCACGGGACGAAAACGAGAGTTTTCAAGCTAATCGCAGTTCCCACGAGATTGATTCCGAGTGGTACGTAACAGGGGATATAGTCGAGGTGATCTCTGATGCGCCTTTGACCTTCAAGTTTCTTGCTCGTCATGATGACGTTATAAATGTAGGTGGTTATAAAGTTTTTCCCCAACAGGTGGAGGATAAACTTGTCGCGTTTCCGGCTATTCAACAGGCTGCTGTGTTTGGTAAAAAAAACTCCGTGACGGGCCAGTTTGTTGTTTGTAAAGTTGTGGTCGAGCCTGGATATGATTTCGATCCTGTTACCATACGCCAACAGATTGCCGAATACCTGCCTCGCTATGCGGTACCTAGAATTTTCACCGTTGTGGACTCGTTGCCAATAACTTCGACGGGAAAGCTTTTTCGTCGTGACGACGAGGATTAGGCAGGATTTTTCGGCAGACTAAATTTTGACAGAATAAACAAAATATTGTGAAGGCGGTTACCGAATTGAGGCTGTGACTTTTTCGGACAGTCCAGTCCGAGTTGATAATGTCGCTGGACGCGTCAGCGAGGTAGATTATATTTGCACATTCAATGCTGTTGCGCGTCGTATTATTGTTTTCCGCCTCTCAGAATCGCTAAAAATAAAATAATAATGTTTTGTGCAGAACTGCTCTTTTCCGACGCGTAACTTAGGACTTGTATTTAAGTCCTGATAATGCAGAAGTATTTCTGATTTGCTTTCATTCTGTTTGCTCCATCAAAACTTAAACCGAACACTATCTCGCAAAGTCAAACCATGCTGTCAGTTCGAAACGTTTTAGTTACCGGTGCATCCCGAGGATTGGGACTTGCGATTGTAAGAACGTTGCTAGCCGAGGGCGTTTGGGTGATCGGCCTTAGTCGTAAGCCGTCTGCTGAACTAAAGAATCTGGCTGACAATTATGGGGATCAATTTCGATTCGTTCCGTTGGACCTCAGCGATCCTAGTCAACTTTCTGTAAAACGATTCCAAGAAGAGATTTGTCAACAACAACCGCTGCATGGCTTGGTAAACAATGCTGCCTTCGCCTACGATGACTTGATTACCAATTTGCAAGTGGAATCGCTTGAGACGCTCTTTCGCGTCAACGTCACATCTCCGATGCTATTGACGAAGTTTGCGATCCGCAACATGTTGTTACACCAAATTGCGGGCTCGATTGTTCAAGTATCCTCAATATCTGCCCATACCGGTTATAAAGGCCTCGCGATGTATGCGGCCAGCAAAGGGGCTATGGAAAGTTTCTCGAAGAACACAGCCCGAGAATGGGGTACTAAGAAAATTCGCTCCAATTGTGTCGTCCCAGGGTTCATGGAAACGGAAATGTCTGCAGGCCTCGACGAGCAGCAAAAAGATCGGATTTACAAACGATCAGCCTTGAAAGAACCCACGTCGTTGGAGTCCGTCGCCAACACCGTGGCGTTCTTATTGTCGGATAAAGCCATTTCAGTCACGGGACAAAATCTTGTCGTTGATTCGGGAACGATTTGATGGGCACACGTTTGCAGCAAAGATGTTTGACAATCGCGGTAATTAAGAAAACACTCTCAATGACTGATGCGATTCACTCCATCGCCTTTCGATGGAAAAATATTACCGTCGAAAGGCGAGGTTTTCAGTCATGGATTAAAGGTATGAGGACGTGCGCATGACGCAAGCGCTAATTGTATTTGGAAACGAAACTGCTGATGAAATTGTAAGCGCTGCTGAGGAAGTTGGAGGCGACCAATTTGATGTCATCCGAAAGTTTGTATTTCATGAGAAAATCGGAAGCGACCCCGAGTATTTAAATTTCGTGCAGTCGCACTCAAATCTCAGCTACATCATTGGTATGACTGATGTACGATTGAAGCCAAAGGTCAAAGCATTTGCTGATGAATCCAATATGACTCCGGTTTCGATCGTTCACCCCACGGCTTACGTTGCTCCCTCGGCCTCCATTGGTAACGGCGTTTTCGTGGCTCCGCAAGCGGTTATTTCTGTGAACGCAAACGTCGAAGATCATTGTATCATTCATATCCACAGTTCGGTGGGACATGATTGTAAGATCGGTAAGTTTTGCGTGGTACTTCCCGGTGCTCGAATCAGTGGCAATGTTAGCTTGGGCAAAAGCGTAATGATTGGGTCGGGAGCATTTATCTTCCAAGGCGTAACGATTGGGTATCGCAGCCAAGTGGATGCTCTGACCTATGTGAGATATGACGTGCCGGAGAAACAAATGGTCTCCTGCAGATCGCGCGGCGGACCGAATAAGAATTGATTTAGCGGTTGAGTTTTTTGACAGAATTTACAGAGCAAATCTCATTGTATCATTTGTTGTTTTGCCTAAATTAGAGTACTGTTCGATTGGCTCAATTCGGTCCATGAATGCCCGCTTGTCGGAAGTATTCTCTACGCCATTTTGCTTACTACTTCACGAATAAATTGAATGAATCAAAGCTCTCCTGAACGAATTTATCTTTCTCCGCCCTGCATGATTGGTAACGAGCGTGAGATGTTGCTTGATGCATTTGATTCCAATTGGATCGCGCCACTCGGCCCCCACGTGAACGCGTTCGAAGCGGAATTCGCCCAACGCGTGGGCACCAAACACGCTGTTGCACTTTCAAGCGGAACCGCTGCAATTCACTTGGCTCTGATTATTGCTGGAGTTGAGCAGGGCGACACCGTAATTACGTCGTCTTTTACTTTTGCAGCGACGGCCAACGCAATTACCTATGTGGGTGCAACGCCTATTTTTATCGATTCCGAATCTAAGAGCTGGAATCTTGACCCTGAACTGGTTGCTGTGGCGTTAGAAGAAGGACAGCAAGCCGGGAAACTACCGAAAGCTGTCCTTGCGGTCGATATCGTGGGGCAAACCGCCGACTACAAACGGCTCCAAAGGGTTTGTGCGAGATATAGTGTCCCAATTATCGAGGATGCCGCCGAGGCATTGGGTGCGAATTGCCATGGACGATCGGCTGGTCAGTTTGGAGAAATGGGTTGCTTCTCATTCAATGGAAACAAGATCATAACGACAAGTGGTGGTGGCATGCTTGTCACCGATCGCGAGGATTGGGCTCTTCAAGCACGATTTCTAGCAACTCAGGCTCGCGACCCAGCGCCACATTACGAGCACTCTCACATTGGCTATAACTATCGGATGAGCAATCTTTTGGCTGCAATCGGTCGAGCTCAATTAAAGAACCTCAACGTCCATGTTGAAAACCGACGAGTCATTTTCAATCGCTACCGTGACCACTTGGGAAAATTGCCAGGCATCGAATTGATGCCGGAACCAGAGGGTTGGTACTCGACACGGTGGTTGACAATTTTGACCATCGATCCGGCTAGTTTTGGCGCGACGACTACCGACGTAAGATTGGCACTGGAGCAAGAAAATATCGAGGCTCGCCCAGCCTGGAAACCCATGCATCAGCAACCTGTTTTTGCCAACTGCAAAATGTATGGTGGTTCCGTTTGCGAGCGGTTCTTTGAGCAAGGCCTTTGCCTCCCCAGTGGAACGTCGTTGTCGGAGGAACAGCAAATGCGGGTCATCGAGATTTTTCAAAGCCTACATTCGACATAGCCGTTGTAGTCAGGCTTGATGTTTTGGAAAGCAGATATATCGTTAAACGATTATCCGCCTGGCGAAAGTTTCAAAAGCAGGGCGTTTTTAGACACTGGCGATTCCAGTTAACGGCAAGCGCACTTACTCCTGTATCCTATGTTGGACTTATCAATCCATTGCCATTACTACCGCTGTTCCGCTGGACGGGGCCTAGACTGAGTTCCACGACCTTGCGCTCTGTTCATAGACCGTTGATTGCCGGTTTATGACGATTCTAAGGGCCAATTGACGCGGGTTTTACCCAATCCGCAGAATCCCAATATAGTCTGTTCTTACCTTTCTGCTATGCTAGAAATTTAGTCGGCGGCACCTGCATTTTGTCGGTGAGCTTCACGGCGTGATATTATTTTTATTGAATTCATTTTTAGGCATCTGAATAACTGTAGATAGTCCTAGTCGAATACTTGCTTGGCCAATTTTGGTTAGAGCAAATAGATTTATAACCGAGCTCAAAGCTTACAAATACATATTTTGAAACAACAATCAATGGCTGACAAAAAAAGATTCGCACTAGTTGGTGCTGGTGGATACATTGCCCCCAAACACTTGAAAGCAATCAAGGACACAGGAAACGAACTTACAGTTGCAGTTGATCGACATGACTCTGTCGGAATAATAGACAGCTATTTTCCTGACGCGAGCTTCTTTACAGAGTTCGAGCGGTTTGATCGTTTTTTAGAAAAAAAACGACATAATAATTCTAATGAGGCAATTGACTACGTTTCAATTTGTTCCCCGAATTACCTCCATGATGCGCATTGCCGGTTGGCACTTCGTGTTGGTGCTGATGCGATTTGCGAAAAACCATTGGTCGTTAATCCATGGAATATCGATCAACTTCAAGAGCTCGAGCAATTGCATGGGCGAAAAGTCAATGCGGTTTTGCAATTGCGACTCCATGAGGCTGTTATTGACCTGAAAGCCAAAGCCGAATCAAACGCCAATCGCGGCAAGAAGCCCGAAATTTTACTGACGTATATAACCCGACGTGGACGGTGGTATCACCATAGCTGGAAAGGCGACGAAAGTCGTTCGGGCGGTTTACCTTTGAATATTGGTGTTCATTTCTTTGACTTCTTGACTTGGATTTTTGGCGAGGCTGAGAAAACCGAAATTCATTTGGCTGAGCCTTCGCGTTATTCTGGAACGTTGGAATTGGAGAAGGCAAATGTCAAGTGGTTTCTCTCTGTTGATGCAAGTGACTTACCTACAGAGGTCGTTGCTAATGGCGGCTATGCGTATCGTAGTATCACTTGTGATGGTGAAGAGATTGATCTTTCAAAGGGCTTTACCGACCTACACACCCGTGTATACGAAGAAATTTTGGCGGGGCAAGGTCATGGGCTAGAGGATGCTCGTGGCGCAATTGATCTGGTTTACAAAATTCGCCAACAAGAAGTTTCTCCCCCTGGCCCAACTGCTCATCCCAAAATGCTCGGCTAATTCACTGGTTCGGCGGTCGCCACTCAGGACGAAATCCTCTATTCATTCCGCAAAATTTTTTTCGAATCACAACATGCCAAACTATTTTGCACACGAATCTGCGATCATTGACGAAGGCGCTCAAATTGGAGACGACACCAAGATCTGGCACTTTGCACATGTGTTTTCCGGTGCTGTAATTGGTGTTAGGTGCTCGTTTGGCCAGAATACAATGGTTTCAAACGGCGTGAGAATTGGCAAGAATGTCAAAGTTCAAAACAATGTGGCAATTTACTCAGGCACTACTATCGAAGATGATGTCTTCCTAGGCCCGTCGTGTGTTCTGACAAATGTTAGCAACCCACGTAGCCAAGTCGTTCGCCGAGGGGTTTATGAATCGACGTTGATTCGACGCGGAGCGACGATTGGTGCCAATGCGACGATCGTGTGTGGAACAACACTCGGCAAATACAGTTTCGTGGCCGCTGGGGCAGTTGTCACTAAAGACGTTCCCAATTATGCCATGGTTGCTGGCGTTCCCGCTAAGCAAATCGGGTGGATGAGTCGTCATGGGCATCGACTAGAATTTAATGCCGAGGGCATTAGCGTTTGCCCGGAATCTAAATTGCGGTATCAAATATCAGAATACAATAGTGCCCAAGTTGTCACATGCCTAGATATCGGTGAAGACGAAGCGTTGCCAGAAAGCCTTTCGCAAGGGAAAAAGTCTTACCGTGATTTTGAAAAGCCCTAGTAGGGAATAGATCCGATTTTCCGGTTGACAAATCCGGATGCCCAATAAACTAAACAACTGGATGCGCCTATCCATCAATTTTTCGTCAGTCTTTGCAAGCCAACATTTATTTAGCACGACCAAATGATTCCTTTTATCGACCTTCAAGCCCAGCAACGAATCATAAAACCTCAACTGGAGGCTGCCATCGCCCGAGTTCTGGATCATGGTAGGTATATCATGGGGCCAGAAGTGACCGAATTGGAAAAAGCGTTATGCGAGTTCGCTGGGGCGAAGCACTGCGTTACCGTCTCCAACGGGACGGATGCATTGGTTGCGGCCTACATGGCACTGGGAGTAGGACCCGGAGATGCTGTCATTACGACACCATTTACATTTTACGCCACGGTGGAGGCGATTCAAATTGTGGGTGCTACGCCGGTTTTTGCTGATGTTGATCCAAATACTTTTAACATTTGCCCCAATGAGATTGAAAAAGCCATTCAAAAGGTCTATGCAAATAACACGCTAAAACTGAAAGGCATCTGCACCGTTGACTTGTTTGGTTTGTGTGCAGATTATCATTCAATCAATCAGCTTGCAGCAAAACACGGCCTGTTTGTCCTACAAGATGCCGCCCAAGCATTTGGAGCCAGTCAGGGCGGTCAACGGGCGCCAACCCATGGCACAATTGGGACTACCAGTTTTTTCCCCGCCAAACCACTTGGCTGTTACGGTGACGGGGGAGCGGTATTTACCGACGATGATGACCTCGCGAACCTTGTAAGATCGATACGTGTCCACGGCAAAGGTTCCGATAAGTACGACAACGTGCGGGTTGGGCAAAATTGCCGATTAGACACTCTTCAGGCAGCGATTTTGCTCGAGAAACTAAAAGTTTACGAATCTGAATTGGAAGCTCGCCAAAATGTCGCCGATCACTACAGTCGACAACTCCGCGTCATCAATGAAAATATTACGAATTCAATCACTATCCCCAATTCGCCTCAAGGTGAGGTCGCGGCATGGGCTCAATACACGATCCAGCTCAACAATCGAGACGAAGTTTCTGACAGCTTGAAAAAATTTGGGATTCCGACTTTGGTTTACTATCGAACTCCGTCTCATTTACTTGGAGCGTGTTCATCGCTTGGTTATCGCCAAGGCGATTTTCCAATTGCTGAAGAGCTTTCTCAAAAAGTTTTGAGTTTGCCATTCCACCCGTATTTGACACCAAATGTATCGAGCGAAATAGTAAACCAGTTAGAATCCCAGTTGTCTCGGAGTTGACAGCCTGCAAGATTAAAGAACTCAATCGTTGCATGCTTGTGGCGACATTATTCTCTAACAAGGTTTCGTTGCTTCGACTTGTCACCGGAGTTTCTATTGAACGCATTAATGATTGGAAAGTCTCGTATTTTGAAATTTTTAGAGATGCCGAGCCAAAATTGATTTACAGAACAACCATTGCAATATCCCAACCAGTTTTTTGACCCATTCGAAATCCGTTAAAACTAGACAGAGTTGGACCGGTCGAATCAAGGTGCTGGCCTTAACTACTCACCCGTCGACCAGTCTGTCCAGCCCCCAAACTTAAGAAGGTGCAATTGGTTGACTCTTATTTATTGAGTAAAGATTTCCCCACTTGGTAAAGAAGATATCGCATTGACTCGCTAAAATCAGAATTTTCGTCAATTTTGCGTTATTAAAAAAAATTTTCAATGGAATCACTACGCTGTGTTTGACTTATCTTATGAAGCCAATAAAGCTAAAGAGAAACTCTGAGTACGACAAAATTTCAATCGCTCACCTTCCGCCACATAACAATTTTTCAACAAAATCACGATGTCCAATCTTACCGCCGACTCTCTATTTCAAACGATTAATGATCAAACAGCTGTCTTGGGCGTGATTGGCCTGGGGTACGTGGGTCTTCCTTTGCTCGACGCCTATATCTCTGCCGGATTTAAGGCAATCGGTTACGATGTTGATGACGCGAAAGCCGACGCGCTCAACCAAGGCAAGAGTTACATTGCTCACATTGCACATGAGAAAATTCAGTCATGGCTCGACAAGAAGAGTTTCGAAGCGACGACAGATATGAGTCGGCTTAGCGAAGCCGATGTGATCTTAATTTGTGTCCCGACTCCCTTGTCAGATAGCCGCGACCCGGATCTTAGTTACGTCGAAATGACTACAGAGTCGATCGCCGAAACTCTACGCCCCGGACAAATGATTGTGCTTGAAAGCACCACTTACCCGGGAACGACCAAGGATGTCTTGTTGCCGATTCTAGAAAAATCTGGCTTGAAGGCCGGCGAAGATTTTTTCTTAGCCTATAGCCCTGAGCGAGAAGATCCGGGCAATCCAGATTTTACCGCCGGAACGATCCCGAAAGTCGTGGGCGGACTTGAACCCAACAGCCTGAAACTGGCTCAACTTTTCTACGAAAAAGCCATCACCGCGGTGGTCCCTGTTGATTCCTGCGAAGTCGCCGAAGCCTGCAAGATCCTCGAAAACACCTATCGCAGTGTTAACATCGCGATGGTTAATGAACTCAAAGTCTTGTTCCAGCAACTTGGAATCGACATTTGGGAAGTGATCGACGCCGCCAAAACAAAACCATTCGGATTCCAAGCGTTCTATCCTGGCCCTGGGTTGGGCGGACACTGCATTCCCATCGATCCGTTTTACTTGAGTTGGGTTGCTCGTAAGCATGAGATCCAAACCAAGTTCATCGAACTAGCGGGCGAGATCAACACCAGCATGCCGCTTTACGTTGTGCATCGACTGGCAGAGGCTCTCAATCAGGCTGGGAAACCGATCAAGGGCAGTCGGATTGGAATCTTTGGCGTCGCCTACAAGAAGGATGTCGATGATCCCCGAGAAAGTCCTTCATTCAAGCTGATGGAATTGCTGGCCGAACGGGGGGCGGAATTGAGTTATTGCGACCCCCATATTCCAACACTCCCCAAGATGCGACACTTCGACGTTCCGGAACTATCTAGCCAGGAACCCACACCCGAGTACCTAGCGTCATTAGATTGCCTTTTGATTGCCACCGACCATAGCGCTTTCGATTGGAACGAAATCGTTCCCCATTCAGCGCTGGTGGTTGACACTCGAAATGCGACCAAAGACTTACAAATTGGCCAAGAAAAAATCCACAAAGCCTAGTTTTCCCCAAGCCTTTCCATCCATCGCGGTTGGACCTCTAGTCTAACCGGTGCTCGATTTCGTAAATTAGTAGTCTGATTCAACAAGCGACCTTTTGTCCATCGATCACCTGAAATCAATCCTGACCCAACCACTACTTTTCTCATGAAATATTTCGTAACGGGCTGCGCAGGCTTTATCGCAAATCGGGTCGCACAATTCTTGCTTGATGCTGGTCACGATGTTGTCGGGGTCGACAATATGAACGATTATTATGATGTGAGCTTGAAAGAGCATCGCGTCGACAAACTCAAGTCTTGTGAGCGATTTGAATTTCATCAAATCGATTTGGAGTTTCGAGACTCGGTCAAGAAGATAATGGACAACCATGATTTCGATGCGGTGGTCAATCTCGCTGCTCGGGCAGGTGTCCGTTACAGCATGGTCAATCCCACAGTTTACATGACGACCAATGCGATGGCTAGTTTGTATTTGCTAGAAGAAATGCAGGAGCGAGGCATCAAAAAATATGTCCTCGCCTCGACTTCGTCGCTATATGCCGGACAGCAAATGCCGTTTGTCGAATCACTTGCCGTCAACACACCCATCTCATCCTATGCGGCTTCGAAAAAGTCCGCTGAAGTGATGGCCTATTCTCATCACTTTCTTTATGGAATTGATGTTTCGGTGGTTCGCTATTTCACGGTGTATGGCCCGGCGGGTCGACCTGACATGTGCATTTTCCGTTTCATCAAATGGATTGATGAAGGCACCCCGATCGAACTCTTTGGTGACGGAACTCAATCGCGAGACTTTACTTTCGTTGACGATATTGCGCGCGGAACCATCGCTGCCTTGAAGCCCACAGGATACGAAATCATCAACCTTGGCGGAGGACAACAGCCAGTTTCACTCAATGCCGTTATTGAAAAACTGGAATCTTTACTGGGCAAAAAAGCTAAAATCACCAATTTGCCGTTCCATAAAGCTGATATCAAAGAAACCTGGGCCGACATTGCCAAGGCCGATGAAATTCTGAATTGGCGGCCACAAATCTCGCTCGACGACGGTCTAGCCCAATGCGTTCGTTGGTACAAAGACAATCTGCCATGGTCTTCAGAGATCAAACTACCCTGATCGTCCGCTTGTCCTCAATCGAACAAAGTTGGTGACAACCCACTCCAGAAATCATGGCAATAAGGCTTAAGAGCAACAATTTGGTTAGGTTGTCGACCAAAATTCAATTTAAGAATTCCCGTCAAAATTTAAAATTTGATTATGACGGGAAAACTTGGGCTCAATTTTTGTTTTCCCAGTCAAATACTACGAAATAAAATTGCGATAGTGGGCAAAACGGATCATCATTAATCGTAAGTCTGATACGAACTTTGTATCAGATTGACTTGGTAGGCTAGTCATTGATTCATATCTCCCACTCACTTCAAACCCGATTCCCAATAATGATCAAGGTCCCATCAAACCGATTTCGGCTTCTAGGGATTAAATCCCCGGAGAACTCATTTGACCCATGCACTGGCAAATCTCAACCGTATTCCAATGTTATTCTTGTATTTTCAGAACCTGTGAGGCGTTCCCCTCTGCCAACCGTTTGTAATCGCAACTTTGGCGACGATCTCTATTACTCTCACTGATACTAAACCAAGGCGGTTGTCGCATGTCGTCCTGCATTTAAAGTACTCCGTGACATACCAATTTTTGTAGAACTACGCATTTGAATGAAAAACAGTTCCTCACACTCGTTACGATTAATAAAGGTATCGTCGATGCCGAGGGTTACCTTGGATCGAGTGATCCTTTTCGTCTCATGCATGCTTTCTCTATTTACGAGCAGTGCTGCTCATTCCCAAGACGAGCATTCGCGCCGCGATCTCGCTCGCTTGATTGACGGCCAGTTGCACGAGTTTTTTGACAGAAAAGGGATGGTTATTGGTGTTGGTGGTGTCGCAGACATTTCGAACAAACAGGTTCTGTATGTCGACGGGGTCGACAAAAAGCATATTCACGACATCAGAGATCTTTCCAAATCAGATCAAGCTTACTGTCGAGACCTCCTAAAACAACTCGGGGCAATCGAGCAATCCCGCAAGTCCGCAAAGAAGATTGAAAAACAATTGCTTTCCAGCAAAACGAAAAACCAAATCAGAGCTTGTATCCAACTGAGAGAGTTGGGGATTGCCGCCATAGAACAGATTCCGATGCTTCATGATATAGTTCTCAATTCCATCGACCGTCAG
>JACLAC010024601.1_pt1 | contig 29330 bp, 23 predicted proteins | sample 8027881 | NCBI WGS metagenome assembly JACLAC01 (sample SAMN15725517, study PRJNA655200) | protist metagenome | isolation source: fluorescence activated cell sorting (FACS) single amplified genomes of... | place: Spain: Blaines Bay Microbial Observatory, Mediterranean Sea | collected 2016-01-19 | reverse complement strand
CCAAAATCAAAGCTGAGTAGCTAGGGCCGAATTATGCCTCGAAGAAACGATATCTCCTCCATCCTGCTGATTGGCTCCGGCCCTATCGTGATTGGTCAAGCCTGTGAGTTTGACTACAGTGGCACACAGGCCTGCAAAGCCCTCAAGGAAGAAGGATTTCGGGTGATCTTGGTCAACAGCAATCCGGCTACAATCATGACCGATCCCGGGCTTGTTGATGCAACTTACATTGAGCCAATCCGGTTGCCTGTCTTGGAGCGAATCATCTCGCAAGAACGCCCAGACGCCCTTTTGCCAACAATGGGTGGACAGACAGCTTTGAACATGGCTATGAAGTTGGATGAAGCGGGAATTCTTAAAAAATACGAGGTGGAATTAATTGGTGCGGATATAGAGGCTATCCAAAAGGCGGAGAATCGCGAACTCTTCAGGGCTTCTATGGAAAAACTTGGTATTCCAATGCCAATGAGTCGTGTTGTTCATTCTGTCGCAGAAGCTTTGGATGTTGCAGAGCAGATTGAGTATCCATTGATTATAAGACCCTCTTTCACTCTAGGGGGAGAAGGTGGTGGCGTAGCAACTGATCAGGAGGAACTGATTCAGATTGCGACTAATGGATTGTCGGCCTCCCCTACGCAGGAAATTCTGGTTGAGCAGTCAATTCTCGGTTGGAAAGAATTCGAGATGGAGGTCATGAGAGACCATAGCGACAACTGCGTCATTATCTGCTCAATTGAAAATTTTGATCCGATGGGTGTTCACACTGGGGATAGTATCACGGTTGCTCCTTCACAGACTCTCACTGATGTTGAATACCAGCAACTCCGTGACATGTCTTTTCAGATCATGCGTGAGATTGGAGTTGATACTGGCGGTTCAAATGTACAGTTTGCAGTCAATCCAAGAGATGGCCACGTTATGGTCATTGAGATGAACCCTCGAGTATCCAGAAGTTCTGCACTTGCCTCCAAAGCGACAGGGTTCCCGATTGCCAAGATTGCTGCCAAACTGGCGGTGGGCTACACTTTGGACGAAATTCCCAATGATATCACCAAGAAAACTCCCGCTTCATTTGAACCATCTATTGACTATGTAGTGACAAAAATTCCACGCTTTACCTTCGAAAAATTCCCTCTTTCAGATCCGCGTTTGGGAACCCAAATGAAATCCGTTGGCGAAGCCATGGCAATTGGTAGTACCTTCCGGGAATCATTACAGAAAGCACTTCGATCTTTGGAAACAGGCCATATTGGATTAGATCCACAAATTTATCCAAAAGATCGAGATCTTGATAAGGTATTTGAGGAAGAACTCTCACGCGTCACAAGCCAGCGCTTATGGTTTGTGGCCGATGCTCTGAGAGTTGGGTGGAATGTGGAGCGTCTACACCAAAAAACTTTCATTGACCCTTGGTTTCTAATGCAGATGCAGAGTTTGATTCAGGAAGAAATCAAAATAGCTCAGCAAAGCGTTGATCAAGTTACACGAACAGATTTACGGCGATGGAAGTCCTTGGGTTTTTCAGATGCCTTGCTGGCGAAAAAATTCCAAGTACCTGAAGCTGAGGTTGCTAAACTCAGAAGATCAATGGGATTGCGTCCCGTTTTCAAGATGGTAGACACTTGTGCGGCTGAATTTCCTTCGGAGACTCCGTATTTCTACTCTACCTATGCTCAGGAAAACGAATCCATCCCAACGGATCGGCCTAAGGTGTTGATTTTGGGAAGCGGCCCAAATCGGATTGGCCAGGGTATCGAGTTTGATTACTGTTGTGTCCACGCTGCTCTGGCAGTTCGTGAATATGGATATGAAGCCATTATGTACAACTGTAATCCTGAAACGGTGAGTACAGATTATGACACCTCAGATCGACTTTATTTTGAGCCCCTCACCTTCGAAGATGTCATGCATGTTATCGAACTCGAGAAGCCGATTGGGGTGATTGTGCAACTAGGGGGACAAACTCCATTAAAGCTGGCAAAGCCTTTACACGACGCAGGGGTAGAGTTACTAGGAACTGATTTTGAGAGCATTGACCGAGCAGAAAACCGTGAACTTTTTGCAGCAATGCTCAATAAGCTTGGACTGCAACAACCAGCCAATGGCACGGCCAGGTCGTTGGATGAAGCACGTGAAATAGCTGAACGTATCGGCTATCCAATTCTAGTTCGACCTTCATATGTGTTGGGTGGAAGAGCTATGGTCGTCGTAGAGAGTGAGGATCGTCTGGAAGAATTTTTTACTGAAGCCATCAACGTTTCACCAGATCATCCGGTCTTGATTGACCAATTCCTGAGCAATGCAGTTGAAATTGACGTTGATCTTTTGGGAGATGGAGAGAAAGCAGAAGTCGCCGGTATTATGGAACACATTGAACGGGCAGGAATTCATTCCGGAGATAGTGCATGCTCATTTCCTCCATTTGGGCTTGAGCAAGATATCTTGGAAGAACTTTGCATACAGGCGAAATCCATGGCTCAAGAACTTAAGGTTTGCGGGCTCATGAATGTTCAATTCGCAGTCAAAGAGAAAGATGTTTACGTCATTGAGGTGAATCCACGTGCTTCTAGAACGGTTCCTTTTGTTAGCAAGGCAATTGGGGTTCCCCTTGCCAAGTATGCAACTAGATTGATGCTCGGAGAAAAGCTCTCTTCCCTTGGTTTTGAATATCATGCTCCCACAGAGTATGCGGTTAAGGAAACGGTCTTCCCATTCATGCGTTTTACAGGATCTGATACGACTCTGGGCCCAGAAATGCTCTCAACTGGTGAGGTAATGGGCAGGGGAACTAACTTCGAGGAGGCGTTTTTAAAAGCACAAATGGCCGTTTTTGAGGATAGCTTGAACAGACCTTATGTGTTCATCGGGGTGATGGACGAAGATAAGCCCAAGATGGTAATCGTGGCTAAGATGCTAGAAGAAATGGGTTACGAGATCCTATCCACTAGAGGAACCTTCCAAGTTTTAAAGGACCAAGGTGTGCAAAGAATCCAAATCACATCCATGGATGCTAGTGAGGAGGGGAATATCATCGAATACATTCTGAGGAAAGAAGTCGCATTGCTAATCAACACGACTCGTCGCAGGAAAAGGACTGTTGGTGCTCGCCACATACGCCGACTTGTATTGGCATACAACCTTCCCTATTTCACAACTTCTGAAGCAGCAGTGCAATTCACAAAATCACTCCATCAGTTAAAATCTTTGGAGAATTTGAGCTATCAGCCTCTTCCATTTCCTGTGGCCAAGGGTGCCTAGAAATTATTCCTGCGTTTCGCCTTCACTTAGACCCATTCCCATTGAATTACAGGCTCTAAGGAGCCTAGCCTGCATAGGTGCATAGGACTCGTCAACAGTCATAGCGGCGTCAGCAGCATCTTTCCCTGCTTGCAATAGCTTTTTCAATCCCTCCTTGTCAAGCCGCATGATTTGGCGGTTGATGTAACCGTAGTAGGTGAGATTTGCAAACTCAGCTAGAGCAGGAAGATCCTGCTTTTTGGGCATGGATTGGGAAACAGTTTTCATTGATCTTCGGTACGCAACGACTGCGGCATTGAAAGCCGGAGCAACAAAAGGTCGAGCTTGATCGTCCCCGGCTTCCATGCGCATGATGTGATAACGCACCATCTGCTGATTGAGGCGACCAATCATTACCCATGGATAGGGGATTTTGTCTTCAATTTCCTTCATTTTTTCTGCGAGCGACAAGCCCGCGCTATTCATCATGGGAATGAGCTTAATCATGTCAATAGAGTGCATGATTTTGGTGGTGACAATTCCCTGAACTTGTTCAACGTTGATGTCTGAGCCTTCTGAACCAAACATGCCACCACCACCACCCTTGCCTAGTGCCAAATCCAGTTCGTATTTACTGAGAGACACTCCCATTTTATTTTGAAGCGTGACATTGGCTTCACTAATTTTTTCTAGAAGACCTTCACAAATTTTAATTTCCATCATCATTCCAGCTCGGTTTCCTACTCCCGAGTCTTCCATGTCATCTTCGTTTACCTCGATCCCACTGAGATTTACCCCTTTCAAGACACTGGATTGAATGGCCATCATCTTTTCTTTATGAATCTGGAGTATCCGTTCCAAGTAAAGCTTAAAGACCCTCAGAAGCATTTGTACCGCAGGGCCTGTTACCTCGCCCCAATAAAACGGCAAACAAGAATGGATCATGAGAGCTCTTGCTACCTCCAATTGAGGTCTGCCTTCCATTTGCAGTGCACGTCCAACCAATTGCATTCGAATTGCTTGATTTTTTGGGTCTCCCGACAATTGAGAGACCAGTTTGTTGATCTCCTTGTCTCCACGTAGAAAAGCAATTTCGAGGATGTCTGTTCCTGTGGCCGGGGTAACCTCTCTCGTTTTTTTTCCAAGTCCTAATTTTGCAAAAAATCCCTTACCTTCCATTGCCAGGACTTCCTTAGCCAATTCTTCCAGTTCTTGTTGAAACTTGAGAAGGTTGACATTGGGAGTGTCTTTGTTCTCATTAGGTTGTTTTGCCATAAAACCTTCTTTGACAAAAATGAATCAATATAATTTTTTGATACAGCAGACCCCGTCTGTGGGAATGGTATTAATTAAAACTCTGATAATATAAAGTGTGTCATTATTGCACACTTTACAGAATTAAGAACCCTAAGAATTAATCATTGGAAGACTAGATTGACTAGGTTTGATCCATCACGTAAATTCTTTATATTCTATTTGTTGCTGCTTGCCAAGAACTCCCATGTCTTCGAATGATCTTCCTAACAAAGAACTCGGCCACACTATTGATTTTTTGAGCGATGTTCCCCAACGCTTGGTGGTAGAAATTTCTAGAAAACGCCTAGCTTTACGAGAAATTCTGAATTGGCGAAAGGAAACAGTGTTGTCATTTCCAAAATTGATTGGAGAACCTGTGGAAATTTTCATAGATAACCAAATCATCGCCAGAGGGGAGGTTGTTGTGATCAATGACCATTATGGTGTTCGTATTTCAGAAATTACCCATCCTACTGACAAACCAAGCCAGTCTCGGATCTGAAAGACTTTTCTGAATTCAGGCAATTGACCAAATTTGTGTATTTCTTGAATTACACTAAGAAATTAAATCCCATCCAACGCTGACTGTTCAAACTAAGCCTATGCCACTTCCCAAGCTTTTGAAATCCAGCTTTATTCTAATTACCTTCTATATTTTGATTGGATTTCCGAGTCTGCTGAATGCGCAGAATCCCTCAGATCCAACTGTAGAGTCTATTGTTCTATCCAAGAATTGCCCGATTCCGGATGGTCCGGATTTAGTCATCAAATCACCAGAAATTGTTCTCAAATCAGTTGACGATCCATATTGTCCTAAGATCAATGATATTCAATTAGTTCAGGTCACAGTCCATAACCCTGGTGAAGAAGTTCGCAGTGTGGGCCTTGAGGTTTTGTTGACGTTAGACGGCAATCGATTGGATCAGTCCCAACGGCAAATCTTTACAATACCACCTTACGAAACTTCTCGAATGCTTCATGATGTGGTACTTGAGGTTCCTGGTCGCTATCGTGTAGCGGCAAGAATCTGGGACACAGAATTTGAAAAACCAATTGCGGAATCAGATCAGGGTGTCAACCGACAATTTTACATTGCCACCCCAGACGATTTAGCCGCTGCTCAGGAACAGTTAGTCGTGATGGAGAGCAGTGGCAAAGCTCCAAGGCCTTCGCCACTTCAATTCGATCCACCCGATCTGCGCTGGGAGAGTGTCAGTGTATTGCCAGAACACCTACTACGTGGTGAGACGCTAAGGATGCGTCTGAACTTGGTGAATGTAGGTGGAGATGTTGTTCAAGATGTGCTTTGCAAGGTGGAATACTATAACGAAAGACAACCACGAAGACGAACTACTATTGCTAATCCCATTGCCGACGTAATTGCCCCCGGAGAGACCATAACCTTTGATCTCGAATATATTCCTCCGACCGACCAATTACTAGGCGAATACAAAATTGCTGTGACAGTGGATCCTGACGATCAGTTGAAGGAGTTGAAGGAAGACAACAACGCCATGGAGTCTGGCACTATCCGCCTTAGTGATATTCGATTGCTCCTCCCTTCGGATAGTTTTGTTTTCGATGAAAACGGATTATTTCTGTTTCAGTGGGACAGTTTAGTCTTTGCTGAATTCAAGATTCAGGTTGGGGTTGATGAAAAGTTTGAAGATCCTCGCCTTTATTTCGACCTGCCACAAGGAGATCGCTGGATAGCCGATAAAGAGTTGGTGCCACTGACAGGTGAATTGCCAGGAATGGCAATGGGGCTTATGCAAACAAGTCAGAAGAATAAGCTCTTTTGGCGTGTCATAGGTCGAAATATCAGTGGTCAGCAGGCTATTTCAGACGTTCAAAGCTTCACAATAAAACCTACCTCCGACGCGTCCTAGATTGGAAAGCCAGCCTACCTGGCTGGTTCTAGTTACGTTGTTTTCCTCCCAAAGCCTTGCATTCCTTTTCCAAAGGCGTTACAAGCTTGTTTCCGCTGAGTTGGTCAGACAATAACCACTTTTCAGGGAGGGATCCATGTTGAGTGTCCGTCAAATGCTATCCGAAAAGGGCAGTGTAGTCGTCTCAATCACTCCAAATACCAGTGTGTTCGATGCACTGAAGGTCATGAGTGAGAACAATATAGGTGCGGTTTTGGTGATGGAAGATGAAGAACTACTCGGAATTTTTTCTGAGCGTGATTATGCGCGCAAGGTGATTCTGGTAGGCCGTTCTTCCAAAACGACAGAGGTTAAAGAATTGATGACCAGTAAGGTCTATTGCATTGATCCGTCACGAACCATTCAGGATGTGATGGAATTGATGAACGACCATAGATTCCGTCACGTCCCAGTAATGGAGAACGAAAAAGTGATCGGTGTGTTGAGTTCAGGAGATGTGATGCGAGGTGTGGTTGCTGAACAGAAAAATACTATTGATAGTCTTGAGAGCTATCTTTTGAGGCAATAGCGGATTGGTCACATATTTCGAGAAATATTCTCTTCTTGGGGTATGTGATACTCGCTGTTGTAGAGAAAATAGGGAATTCCTCCCAACAGATACACTGCCAATTGTATGATGATGTACATATTGAAAATGTCTGCTCCACCAGATACCCCCACTAACTGATACAGCGATTCAAATGCGACATGGCCAATTCCAATCCCACCAGGTGCAAGCGGAATAGCAGTTGTTATAAGTCCAATTGGCATTAGAAACAATTGAGTTCCTAGTCCCATTTCAGTGTCAGTTAGTAAGTGAGCAATTTTCCAAAACAAGAACGCCACTAGACAGTGAATGAGAATCGCTATCAGTAATGTTGAAAGCAAAATCGGCTTCTGATTTTGGTAGCTTTTGAAAGCAAAATAAATTTTGGTTGTAAACTTTTTAGCGGGGAGTTTTTCAAAAAATTTCAGGAAGGGATCTTTACTATCTTGAAATGGCCAAACGACCAAAGTGTAAAAGCAAATTGTGGCTAAAAACAAAAAACCGATCAGCCAAATCAAACCATGGAGTCGTGGATTTTCAAGAAAGAAAGATAAGTTTACAAGCAGGGAAAAAAAGGAGATGACGATCAATCCAAATAAACCTACGAAACGATCAATCAGAAGAGTCATGAAGGCATGGGTTCGGCCTTCTTCAGCTTGGGCCTTTGTAATGTAATAGCCTTTTACAAGGTCACCAGAGACAGCTCCAGGAAGAGTACTGTTGAAGAAGTTACCAATCCAAGTCAGTAGAAAGGTTCTGCGTGGAGAAACTTGAAGGCCAAGAGCTTTCAGTAGTAGCCACCACCGTAATGCTGCCAAAGGGACCACTAACATGATGAGAACAGAGAGAATCAGCACTAACAAATCAGGAGAATCCTTCAGCAGCAATAATCGCTCTAAGTTCAAGCGATCACTGCTAATCAAGTAATAAAAAATTCCACCCACAAGAGCCAATTTCCCACCTGTAAAAACTACCTTCTTCATCAGTTCACTTTTGATAGAATCAGTTGATTCAACAACTTATCTCTCTCTTCTTTTGGTAACTGAGCGAGTTCTTCAACTTTCGTGTGAAAATCCTTCCAATTGCTTTCTGCGCTCTTAAACAACTCCTCGAAAGCAGGCACAAAATTATGGTAACGCTTGACACCTAATAGATGTGAGTTGTTCAAATCCTGAGCAAACCATCGACTGTAATTCAATAACTTAAATTGGGATTGGTTTTGTTGATAGCGCTGTTTCAATTGTTCAAAAATCAATTGTTTCTGCAGTCGTTTCTTATCTTCATTTAATGAAGATCCATAAAGGTCGTTTAATTCTTTGATAGTTTCATCAATCCAACTTCGAAATAATAAACGATCCTCGTAATTTTGTCGGATTTGTTCCATTTCATCCCCCAGATTACTTGCTCTGAGGTATTGCAATGTGCCTTCCTGCTCTACAAAGGTAGCGTAGGACTCATTGAAAGATGTGTCACCAGCAACATAAACCACCTGATGTGCCATCTCGTGTATGAGGGTTGCGATTAGCTCCCTGTCGGAACGCTGAAGAAAAGTACTAAGTACTGGATCTGAAAAATAATCGGGTAACCAACTCTGATTCAAATAACCCAATGTGGAATAAGCACTTGCGTAAGAAAGAGATACGTCAAAACCATTCTCTCTCAACTCATTTGCTAGTTGTTCAGCATCAGCAATGTCAAAATATCCACGATAGCCTTGGCAGCCAATGATGAGATAGCACCATTGTTTTGGGTGTAATGAAAAGGGTGGTGCAGCAGAGACGAGGACACTTACATAGGAATTTGGCAACTCCACGTAACTTTTGTAGCCGTTGCCGGAAGGTAGATTTAATTCAGTGGAGGCAAAGCTGCGAACTTCGGAAAGAAGCTGAAACTTTTTTTTGAGTTCCGGGTCAGTTGTGTTATCTAGCAACAGACTCTGGATTTCCTGCTTACCTTGAAGCAGGTCAAGATGGCCTCGTGTGGCTTGCCAGTAGTAGCTCAGTTCACATCCAGCCAGTAGTAGGCAACAAAAGAAAATTAGCGGGATTTTCATGTCAAGGAGAGAAATCAGGCGTCGACAGCAGTCTCCTCTTCACTTAGTGGCATGTAAAGAATGCGGTTGCAGTGAGGGCAGTTTCGATAATTATCTGGTTCTGTTAGAAATTCGTTTACAAATTGAGGTTGAAGTCGAATGTTACACCCCCCACAAGTTTTATCCACGACTGGAGTGATCGGACGATGTAGTCCATTTTTCTGGCAACGTTTGTAAAATTGCTGAATAGGCCTGGGTGCACTTTCAAAAGATTTTTGGAAATAATTTTCTAATTCTTGTATCGCAAGAATAGTTTGCTTTTGAGATAGAATCGTTTGTTCTAGGGCTTCTTCTGCTTCCTGTTTCCCTTTCTCCAATTCAGCTTTCTGCTCAGCCATTTTAGGATCTAAATCTTCTAATTTGATCGCAACTTCTAACAAGTTTTCTTCTAGCATTGAGCGATGCTTGCGAGATAACTCCAGTTGCTTTTTACTGGCTTCAAATTCTTTTTCGTTCCGGATTCTTGGAACATGCTTTTCGAGTTTTTCGATGAGAATGCGTTGCTCTTCGAGTTCATTTTCCATTTGCTGCTGTTGGTTGATCAACGTGGTCTTCTCTGCCTGAAGGTTTTGAAAAACCATTTCGACAGGAGCAACTAGCTCATTGACATCAGCAATTTCTTTTTCGAAGCGTCTCAACTGTTGTTTAAGAGCAAAACCCTGCTGTTCGGTTTCAGCAATGGCGATGAGGGTAGAGCGAAGATGCTGAGACATCATAGACTCCTTTGTGAGAGGCAATCTGGCTTCCTGCCTGAGTGCGGAAGGAGGCGGACGGGTAGTGTTGTGTGAAGATCGCAAAAAAGAGAGAAAAGTTCAACACACGTAGTGCTGATTTTGTAAAAGCTTCAAAATTTGATGTTCTCTGAAATAGTCGAGACCTATTTGTTTAATTATATTTAAAAGTTAGCTTGTCGGCTTTGAGGCCAATTGTTACCTCTCCTCCGTTTTCTAGATTTCCAAAGAGAACTTCATCGGCAAGAACTGTTTCTATTTCCTGCTGAATGACCCTCTTCATCGGACGTGCTCCAAAATGAGGATCATACCCCTTATTAGCTAACCAATCTCTGGCCTTGTTACTTACATTGATCGTTACTTTTTTCTGCTGCAGTTTGATCTCTAGCTGGATAATCAATTTGTCAACAATGAGTTGGACGACTTCTTTTGGTAACTGTGCAAAGGAGATAATCGCATCCAATCGATTTCTAAACTCTGGGCTGAAGGTGCGCTCCAACGCTTGTTTTGATGGTGTCGTTGGAGACTGACTGCCAAATCCAATCACAGAGGAAGCCATTTCTTTAGCACCCACATTACACGTCATAATCAAAACTACATTTCTGAAGTCTGCTTCTCGACCATTGTTATCTGTGAGAGTCGCGTGATCCATCACCTGAAGCAAAATATTGAAGATGTCCGGGTGAGCTTTTTCGATCTCGTCCAGCAGTAAAACGGTGTGGGGATGCTTACGTATCGCATCGGTAAGCAGTCCTCCTTGGTCATAGCCAACATATCCCGGAGGTGCTCCGATCAACCGGGAAACAGTATGCTTCTCCATATATTCGCTCATGTCGAAGCGTTGGAAATGAATTCCTGTAATTTGTGCCAATTGCTTGGCCAGTTCGGTTTTCCCAACTCCTGTGGGGCCAGTGAATAAGAAAGAGCCAATGGGTTGATCACTTTGTCGCAAGCCAGCTCGTGTGCGTTTGATGGCCTGAACCAAGGCATGAATTGCATTGTCCTGTCCAAAGACCTGAAGCTGGAGTTCTTTTTCAAGGTCCTTGAGCTTTTCCTTATCAGAACTATTCATTCGCTCAATCGGAATCCGCGCAATACTGGCGACGACTTTTTCAATGTCTTGGGAATTAACAGTTTTGCGGCCCGCTCCTTTCAGCCGAATAGCAGCACCAGTTTCGTCAATAACATCGATAGCTTTGTCAGGCAGGTAGCGATCATTGATGTATTTTGCAGATAGCTCAGCGGCGGTTCTTAGGGAAGATACAGTATAACGGAGCTCGTGATGTTCTTCGTAACGATTTTTTAGTCCCTTGAGAATTAAAAAGGTCTCCTCAATTGAGGGCTCATCGATGTCGATCTTCTGAAAGCGTCTGGATAGAGCTCGGTCTTTCTCGAAAAGTTTTTTGTATTCATCATAGGTTGTAGACCCTATGCATCGAATCTCACCCTTCGCTAGAGCCGGCTTGAGTAAGTTCGAGACATCCATTGATCCCCCACTAGTTGCCCCAGCGCCAATGATCGTGTGAATCTCATCGATGAATAGGATAGATTTTGGCTTCTGCTGCAAAGATTTAAGAACTGCTTTGATGCGTTGCTCAAAGTCCCCACGAAATTTTGTACCAGCTAAGAGTGCCCCGATATCAAGCGCATAAATCTCAGATCCTTCCAGAAGTTCAGGAACCTCTTGACGGAATATGCGTAAGGCAAGACCTTCCGCAATAGCGGTTTTACCGACCCCAGGATCGCCTACGTAGATAGGATTATTTTTCCGACGTCGACAGAGAATCTGAATTGTTCGGTCTAACTCTGCATCGCGTCCAATCAAGGGGTCAATGCGATCTTCTTCGGCAAGCTTTGTTAGGTTTGTGGTGTAGTGTTTGAGGGCATCCTGCTCCCCACGTCCCTGGGAGCTTTCTTCTTCGTCTGTACTATCAAAATTGTGGTTCTCTTCTTCATCCTCAACAGCTACCTTAGCAATTCCATGTGAGATGTAATTCAGCAAATCGAGCCTCGTGATGCCCTCTTTCTGCAGAAAATAGGAAGCATATGATTGGGATTCTCGATGAATTGCCACAAGGATGTCCCCAACGTCGGCAGATGCCTTCCCAGAACTATTGACGTGCATGATTGCTAAATGGAGAACACGTTGAACGGCTCTGGTTTGTTGAGGATTGGATCCCTCTTCTCGCATGGTTTCTTGTTGATCAAAAAATTCTTCCAGATCTTCTTTGATTCGATCAACGTTGCCTCCACAACTTCTAATAATTCTTACCCCATTGTCATTGTGCAATAGGGCATAAAGAATGTGCTCCACACAAAGGTACTCATGGCGTCGATCCTTGGCTTCACTTTGTGCAGCCATCAAGCACATTTCTAAATCTCTCGTGAACATATGGGATTCCTGTCAGATCAAACTTCTTCCATACTTGCTTTGAGAGGAAACTCGTTTTGACGAGCCATCTCATGAACAGCTTCAACTTTGGTTTCTGCAACCTCATAGGAGTAGACGCCGCAGATACCGACACCAGTCTTGTGGACCTGTAACATAATCTGAATCGCTTCGTCAGCCGTTTTGTGGAAGACCGCCTCTAAAACACGCACCACAAAATCCATTGTGGTGTAGTCATCGTTATGTAGTAGGACTTTAAACTGAACTGGTGGTTTGAGTTTCTGTTTCGTCAGTGTGACGAGGTCTTCCTGGGGCTTAAACTGACTCATTCTTGTTCTTGGTTTACCGGGAAATTTCCTTTGTGATAATCCCAGAAATATGCAGATGAATTCCTAAATAAATTCAATAATATACTTTTTCAAATCGAGGGGTTTATCGTTCAGGTTCCTGTAGGTCTCATCTCTAATTCAGCACGAACTTCAGTACGCTGCTGACCAGGTTCTTGAATATAGACTCGGCTATCTGGAGGTACACTATGAGTTAGCCATACATTACCGCCAATGATTGAACGGGCCCCCACAACAGTATTGCCCCCTAGAATCGTAGCGCCAGCGTAAATAATGGTTTCACGCTCAATAGTTGGGTGTCGTTTGAGATGTGGTTCATTCTTATGCTGTATTGGACTGAATGCACCAAGTGTTACCCCTTGGTAAATGCGCACTTGGTCGAGTATCACTGCGGTACCACCAATAACGATGCCAGTTCCGTGGTCAATCATCACACCACGTCCAATCCGGGCACCTGGATTGATATCAATTCCAGTCAATGAGTGGACATGCTCACTGAGAATCCGTGGCATTAGCGGGATTTGGTAGTTGTGGAGGAAGTGGGCAATCCGGTAAATGCTGAGGGCGTGTATTCCTGGGTAGGCCAGAACGATTTCCTTACGATCATTAGCGGCCGGGTCACCTGCAAAGGTGGCTTCGACGTCTTCAGCCAAAACTTCTCTCATTTCCGGAAGTGTTTCGAGCAAGTTGAGAGAAATTTCTTCTGCTCTTTCACTACAGGCGCCTGCTGGTGGCTGGGGTAATCCCTCCTGCCTGCTTTGCCAGCAGATCACTTGCTCCAGGTAGTCACGTAGTCTGTAGAAGATTGAGGCGCTTTTTTGACCTAACCAATAAGGTAAACTGATGGCATCAAGTTGTTCTTGCCTGAGCAAACCCGGGAACAGCAAAACCTGTAAATCATTGGCCAACTGGACGATGCTCTCTCGAGCAGGCAAGCCAGAGCAGCCAATGCTCTGAATTTCGGGATGACTATGATAGGAGTCCAGTAAGGCATCCACTGCCTTCCGAAGTCGTAACTCTGTTTGCATAACTAACTGAAAAGAATCATGACTGTTTTTCAGGATGATTTTGCTAATTTCAAACCTATTGGTAGTTCATCACCAAACAACCAGTTCTGCAAGTTGCTTTCTAGAATCTCCACAGCATCTCTCTTTGCTTCTTCGGTAAGTAATCGTACTAGGCTACCATCTTCATCATAGGATTCTACGAAAGCAATCAGTTCTTTTCGAAGATCTGGAGAAATATCTCTGTGTCGGTCTCCAGTAAACTGCCCCAGCTTAGTCAAAACCAATGGTAACTCTTGAATCGGTTTTTGATGATGGATTTCAAGCAAACTTTGAATCCAAGATTCAACTTCTTTTGGAGGGATCACATACAAAGTACCTGCATGCACAAATTCACGCGAACCAAAGCGGGCTAGACAGAGTGCCTCAATCCCTGTGCTTTGTCCCTTTTCCAAGCGATCGAGTAACTGCTTACTATAAGTTCTCTTCTTCTCGTGTGGTACTGATTCTAAGTTGCTAAGTAACAACCACAATTCGTTGAGAGCGCTGGGAGAAATAGATGCGGGTCTTTTCCCTTTTGGCAGTTTCGAGGACCTTGGCTGACGATTCCCTTCGACCAATCGCTCTTCCAAAGATTTGAAGATGGCTTCTTGGGTTTGTGAAGGTAGCCCTGCGGCTACACGGCGACAAAAAATCCACCACTCAACTTCTACGTTTCGCTCTTTTCGAAACTGCGGTCCACGAGCAATCCATTCTGTTAGTTGCTTGATTCGTAGCTCATCATTTGGAAATCCAAATCCTGGACGCAGGCAGAATCCACAGATTTTCAGCCAATTCATTTCATGGTTTACAGAACGAACTCTAGTTCCCATTCCACTGAGTAATTGATCAGCAATTTCTCGCAAAAGTGGGAGTGGCCAACCAGATCGTGGGCCCAGTAATGCCTCCAGTTGTTTGTTTAGGCTCAAGGGCAGATTTTCTTGGCGGCTTCTCTTACCAAACCAGCTTTGCAGAGTCCTCTGAACATCATCCCAATTGCTAGGAGGTTCCCATTGATTATCAACAGTGATGCTGTGATCTGATTGAATTACCTCTGGTGCAGATTCTCGGATACGGAATTCAAGGCGCCACTCCTCACTTAAGTGGTGGTTAACACACTCTAGGCTAAGGGTCCCTATCTCATTCAACTTTGCTCGGAGTTGGATTACCAGTGTTGTGGCTTTTTTGGGAAGCCGATTGCGGTCTATTCCCAGAAATGTCTGAATCGGTGGAAGTTCGGTAAAATCACGTTCCAATTCTTCTTGTTCAATTTGGATTATATCACCCAATTGGTCTTGCGTTCGGATACTGGAGGCCCTCATCTCAAATTGAACAGGTTGATTTATAGCAATTTCAAGGGTGTGTCCCTGTACTTCCTGATATTCCTCGACAGAAGCTTGTTGGGGCAAGATGCACAACCAGGCTAGGTTTTGTGAACCCGGCTCCATTCCATCAATCAGCAGTGAGACATAGTAGCTTCGAGCACTCCCTCCTTTGATTTGCAGCCCTTTCCCCTCACGCACAAGATGGTAATAAGTTGCTCCTTTGGCAACAGCCAACTGCATTTGCTCTTGAGGAAGTACTTGAACACTTTTCTCAGTTTCTCCTAATTGAGATCCCCATTTTTCCAGTAGACTCCGGATTTTTTCCTGAAGCAAAGAAGGCTCGAGTGTCCCACCGTTGAAAAGTACGTGAGTAGGAAAGCGTTCTGGTTCAATTTGGGAGCAGTGATTTCTTAAAAATCTGAGCAGATGTCGAGTAATTGCGGTGTCACTGGCGTATGGGAGTCCAAGGGTGCGCAATGCCAGAATCTTCTTGGCTGGTAAATCAGCATCCCAGTCCAGTTCAGGGAAAAAGCCATCCAAGATGATTTGTTCGAATTCATTTTGGGAGAGAATATAGTTCTTTGTCTTTCCAATCAGTCTGCTCCCTTGTTCAGCAATCGTTATCGGAAACTGATCCTGTTCAGTTGCCCAAAGAATTTCCTTTGCCCTTCTGCATTGGGCTGTGAGTGCCTCCCAAAGACGGGGGGATAGTTTTCTCTGTTGTCCTGTCAGTTGCTGTTCAACATGTGCTGCTAGGGCTAAATCCAAATTATCCCCACCCAGTAAGATGTGATCACTGACAGCTAGACGTTCCATTTCAGGATTCCCTTTGGGATCTTCAGGCATCTTTACTTTGACGAGGCTGAAATCGCTTGTTCCACCACCGATATCAACAACTAAGACAATATTTTCGGAGTTTTTGAAATAATCTGATAATGTTTTTGGGGAATCACAGTCCTCTAAATTTTCAGCAATCCATGAGTAAAAGGCTGCTTGAGGTTCTTCCAGCAGAGTGACGGTTTTTAGCCCCGCCATTTTGACCGAACGCAGGGTGAACTCTCGGGCTATTTCATCAAAAGAGGCAGGAACCGTAAGCACAATTTCTTGGTCTTCCAGCTGTAGTTCGGTTCTGTCTTTGGCAATTTTGTGATTCCACGAATCTCTAAGATGCTGGAGAAAGAGTGAACTCGCAGCAATGGGCGAATATCGTTTGAGTTCTGGTTGGTCACTCTGAGGGAGAATCTCTGCTTCTGGATTTAAATTGTGGTAACATAGCCAAGATTTCGCAGAATGAATATTTCGCCCAGGTCGGAGCGCCTGCTGTTGCCGAGCCCATTCTCCAGTAGCTAAATCAGGTTCAGAATCCTCGGACCAAGGCAATTGAAAGCGGCCAGAAAGTTTTTCTTCTTTGGTCAATAAAAATGCATGAGAAGGTAAGGTCTTTTGATCATACCACTCACCATTGCCAATCCACTGTGGAATTTCAAAACAGTGCAGTTGATTTGTAAAATCTTCCTGGTCTAAATAGCAAAGAGCACTGTTGCTGGTACCAAGATCAATTCCGATTCTAAATCTCGATGTAGGCAATTTCATGATGTTTTCTTCAAAGGAGGCTTGATCTCATGATATGTTTAGATACTTGAGTGGTCATGGTAAGTCTGGCAATTCGTTTGAACTTTTGGGGCAATCATGGAATAAAATTGATCCTCTACAAGTAACCAAAGCTTAAATTTCAAATCAACATGAAAAAACTTATAGCCATCCTGCTGCTTTTTGTATTTCTGGGAGGAAATACTGGAGTGGCTGAGGAAGACAAGCTCAATCAGGCGGTTGTTCGAGGGATTGTGGAGCGATTTACATCGTTGCACTATGCACAGGTGCCTTTAAATGATGAATTGTCCAAAAGGATTTTCCAGCTCTACCTAGATTCCTTGGATTCTGGACATTACTACTTCCTGGAATCTGATGTGAAAGAGTTTCGAGCTAAAGAGACCAGTTTGGATGACATGCTTCGGCGTGGTGATGTCACTTGGGCAATGGACGTCTTCACACGTTTCCTAACCAGGCTCAGTCAACGTCAAGCGATGCTGGAATCTTTTCTGGAAGACGAGTTTGACTTCGACAAAGATGGTCAATGGAGAATTGATCGGAAAGATGAGCCCTATCCTAAGAATGAAGATGAAGCGAAAGAGACTTGGAGGCTGAAAACAAAGTTTGACCTATTGACGCTCAAGTTGGCAGGCAATACGGATCAAGAGGCCAAGGACCGATTACTAAAGCGTATTCGATCCATATGGAAGGATTATTCTCAGTACACTGACGATGATGTAATTGCGCTTTATCTAAATGCTCTTACACGCGCCCATGATCCTCATTCGACTTACATGGCTGCGGAGGATCTGAGGAACTTTGATATTTCGATCAAACTCTCTTTGGATGGTATCGGTGCGGTGTTGCGCTGGGAAGATGGCTATACCGTTGTGAACTCGATTATTCCTGGTGGTGCAGCTGCACGGCATGGAAAATTAGCTGTCGATGATCGGATCATTGCTGTTGCACAAGGGACAGAGCCATTCGAAAGCGTAATTGATATGCGCTTGAATGACGTCGTTGAGCTGATCCGTGGACAGCGTGGGACCACAGTTCGTCTTCAAGTTATGCGCAAGAATGAAAACGGATTTGATACCCTCAATTTTGCTATAGTTCGCGATAAAATTATTCTGAAGGATGGTGAAGCTAAAGCAGAAATTTTTGAACCGACGGCATCTACTGAAGAAAGTCCTGCGGCTTACAGAATAGGAGTTATTGAACTACCTTCGTTCTATGTTGATTTCAATGACCGACGACAGAATCCGAACAACTACAAGAGTTCATCTCGTGATGTTCGGGCTCATTTGGAGCAATTTAAGCGGGATGGTGTGGATGGAGTGATTTTAGATCTTAGAAACAATGGCGGTGGTGGTCTTGACGAAGCTATCACTATGGCCGGATTGTTTGTTGGCCGTAAGCCAATTGTGATTGTTCGTCAAGCCAGTGGTGCTAGGATTACAGTCCATCGCAGTCGAGAAGAAGCTATTTACGAAGGCCCGCTATTGGTCATGCTAAATCGCTTCAGTGCATCTGCCTCCGAAATACTTGCAGGAGCAATGCATGACTATCAACGAGCTATTTTAGTGGGTGACCGAACAACATTTGGTAAAGGTACTGTACAAAACATTGTGCAACTTCCTAAGGGCTATGGGGCACTGAAAGTGACCATTGCACAATTTTATAGGGTCTCCGGGTGGTCTACCCAAAATCGTGGTGTGGAAACAGACATGATCTTGCCATCCATTAATAATGCTCGTGATCTTGGGGAATCCACTTTAGAAAATGCGCTGCCTTGGAAAGCGATTTCACCAATCTCCTACACACCGGTCGGTAACATTCGACGCTACATTAATGAGTTGCATCAGAATTCAAATGAGCGACTTTCCAAGGATACAAATTTCAAAGAAATTGAAGAGAATGTTCAGGAATTTTTGACCAATGTGAAGCCGCTGGAGTACACAAGTATTTTGAAAATGCAGGAAGACGCAGCAAAGCGAAAAGAGGAGAGGGACGAAGAGATGGCTAGTGCCCGCAAGACGATGGAGGATACCACACAAGAAGATTCTGAGGAAGTGACGACTTCAAATGACGAAACAACCATTCGGAGTGATGCCTATCTTTTTGAAAGTATGGCCATCCTTGAAGACTACATTCGCTTGCAGCAACGTGTAGAGGTTAAGAACTAATGAGTGAAACAGAATTTCCTCCTTCTAACACTCTGCCAGTTCTGATTGATTCAGACCGAATCCGAAAACGTGTGGAAGAATTAGGGCGCAAAATTAGCGAGGACTATAAGAATCAACCTTTGGTCTTGCTTGTCGTACTCAAAGGTTCGTTTCTTTTCTGTGCAGATCTGGCAAGACAACTTTCGATTCCGTGTCGTATCGAATTCATCCGAGCCTCAAGCTACAAGGATGCGAAGGTCAGTTCAGGGCAATTACAACTTTCTGAGCTGCCAGATCTACGGCATGCAAATGTTTTAGTTGTTGAAGACATCCTCGACAGTGGGTTGACTCTGCACAAAATTCTAGAGCACCTACGGTCAGAAAATTTGGCTTCCTTAGAAGTTTGTACGTTATTATCTAAGCAGATTCCTAGGGATATTCAGACTGAACCCAAGTACATTGGTTTTGAAATTCCCAACCGCTTTGTTGTCGGTTACGGTTTGGATTACGCTGAGCGCTACAGAGAAGTGCCTGACATCCGCTGTTTAGACTGATATTAACCCTCCAAAAAGTCATCTATATGAGCGTCAAAATTCGCCCTAACTGGAACTTTGAATCTCAAGATGAGGCTAATCAACTTTTGCTGCAACTCACTCTGGAAAATCGAGCCTACCTTGAAGCAATCTTGCAAAATTTGGCTTTTTTAACAGCGAAATCAACTGATACAGATGTAGAAGAATTGATGATGACGCTATGGCAGCAAGTCAAAGATACTGGCAGTCAGAAATTTCAGGAATTGCAGCAAGATTACCACGCTAACAAAGTATCTAGTCAGCAAGATGAAGAAGGCTAAGCTCCTGATCCTCTCACTATTGCTGGCAAATTCTTCCCTATGGGCTATCGACGCTAAATCCCTTAAAGAGGAAGCTTTAGGCTTGTGGGATAAGTCTAAAGATGTTGCCGATACAGTAGGTGAGAAAGTGCGAGATACTTGGGATGACAGTGAACCACTTAGGGAGGCAATTGGTGAAAAATCTGCTGAGCTTTGGGATGATAGTGAGCCGCTACGAGAGAATCTAGAAGAAAAAACAAAAGATGGTTGGCAGACCGCTAAGGAATGGTCGACAAAAAAATATGATGAACTGAATCGGTCAGAGGAAAATCCTGACAACCCAAGTGCTTGGTGGAATTTTTCTGATTCAGAAAAGAAAAGTGAGGATGATTCAGCAGTAGAAAACTCTTTGAAAGAACTATGGGAGAAGACGAAGGATGGTTCAAAACAACTAGGTGAGAAAATCCAAGAAAACACTAAAAGTCTCTTATGAACAGACTTCTTCTTGGTTTATGGTGGTTCTTGATGATCCCGTTCGTTGTCAATGGACAGCAAGTTTCTCTGCAGGCAACAGGGAAGGGACTAAGTTCTGAAGAGGCACAGCAAGTAGCACTCGCTGAACTATCCTTTAGAATAGCTGCTAATGTTGAAAGCCAGATTGATTCAGCTCAAGAACTTCGAAATGAAGAATTCAACCAAACTGCAAGCCAACGGCTGAGCGTCACTTCAGAATTACCTATCCTTGGTAGTGCGATTGAAATCACTGAAAAAGATGAATTCTACCTCGCTACTGCACGCCTTGACGCTGCTACCTCTCTGCCACTCTACGAACTCAAAATTGACGAACTAACTAAGGAATTAGACGATTCTTGGAAGATTGGAACAATTAGCGATCCAATTCGTGCGATCTCTAGCCTAAAAGCTGCTCTACCTGTTCTAGAAGAACTACAGTTGCTAAGACTGATTGCACGCTATCTGGGTGCAAAACTACCTCAACTTACAATAACTGTCACATCTATTAATGATCGAATAAAGCAACTTCAACAAAATCCACAGACGATCGAAGTTGCAGTTCAGATATTGGCTGATCCATGGAAAAATCTTGAAAAGGTGTATGTCTATCCTCCAGTACTCCGAGGATCAGAGGAAATCACAGAGTTTGCCGCAGTCTTTCGCAGTCGTCTTGCCAGCCAACTCAAGGAAGTCAGTCGTCCTGCTCAGTCGAAATTTCTTCTCCGGGGTGACTACCTGATTACAGGCCGAGGGATAGACCTAACCTATCGGTTGCAGAATTGGAAAGGTGAAACTCTTGAGGCTGGTAGTGTCCAGTTAGCCCCTGCCGCGTACAATGGACTTGAAGTTAAGACATCGCCAAAGACTAATTCAAAGATAACTTCCACAACCTCTGTTGATCCAGATTCTTCTCATGCTTCCCTGATAGACAAGCCATCCAAGCCAGAAGGTCCTTCCTCAAAACCCTCTTGGACGGATCCTGTGACCGGAATGGAATACCGCTTCATTCTAGGGGGACAATTTGAGATGGGTGATATCTTCGGAGAAGGAAATCCTGATGAAAAATGGGTTCGAAATGTTGTGCTCGACTCCTATTGGGTCAGTACGACAGAAGTAAATCAGCAAGCCTGGGAGGAAGTCATGGGGAAACCAGCCAGCCGAAATGCTTCATCAAGATACCCTGTGGAAGTAACTCTCTCAGAGGCTAATCGGTTCCTTAAAAAGTTAAATGAAATCAGCGCAGGTGAAGAATTTCGCTTGATTACAGAGGCTGAGTGGGAATACGCCTGCCGTGAAGGGGGAAGAAAAGTTCGCTTTGGGAACGGTAAAGATGAAATTTCCGAAACAGAATCTGCTTACTCCAAGGTGCCCATCCAAGTTGTGGGAAATTATGCACCTAATAGCTTTGGTTTGTTTGATTTCAGTGGAAATGTGTCAGAGTGGACAGCAGATAAATATCAAAAAAGTTATCGTGATCTGCCGGAGCTCAATCCGCTTTCCCAGAGTGGAAGAGGTAATGTGTTAAGGGGAGGTGGCATTGTCAATTTACTTCCAGGTGCCGAACCGAAGCACATTCGATGCAGTGCTCGCCAACAGTCCCGCAGCAGTCGGGATCGATTCGGTCTAAGAATTGTGCGGAAAAATTACTGACGATCAAAATTTTCTGAAAAAAATGGCATTTCAATTTCACAGATATATGCGTACGCCGCATTCGGAAATCTATGGTATCTTCATTAGTGACCAAGTTGAAAAAGGTCCAGTAGGAAGGGTAGATATTCATTACTCACTTTACGGTTTGGTCAATGGGTTAGTGGTGATGGAGCAAGCTTTGTCTGAAGCTAAGACAGAGGAACTAATTGCAAAACTCGATGATGAACTAGTGGAAATGACCACAATTGATGACGAGAATTTTGAAATAACGGTAGCCTTTGCCACTAAGGTTTTGACATTTGGCAAGGAAGAGATTGACGAGGAATAATCGAAAGCTATGGGATTTTCTTACAAAGTCCAGAAAGCTCATAAGAACGGTTTGAATGTTAGTACATCCAAAAATGGACTGAATGTAAGTTACACCTTGATGTGGGTTTTGGTAAGATTAATATCCCATTGCTTGGAAAGCGTAAAAAATTGCGCTGGACCAACAAGGGAAGTGGGCTCTTTTCTCAATACCTCTGAATTTTCTTGGTTTAATTTGTAACCAAGTCTCCTCTTATAACACCTCAAAATGAGCATTCTAGTCAGCGTCCAAGGCTTGACCAAGTCATATGGATTACTGCCCCTTTTTCAGGAATTGAGCCTGGGTTTTAACACAAATGAAAAAGTTGGGCTAATCGGTCCAAATGGTTCGGGTAAGTCTACGCTTTTGAAGATTCTTGCAGGTATGGAAGAACCAGACGATGGAGTTCTTTCTAGAAATCGACAATGTGAGATTACCTATCTTGCACAAACGGAAGCCTTTTCGGATACAGCTACGGTTCAAGAATGTTTGGAAGAGAAAATTTCCCAGCATGTCAGTGCTTCAGAGCGACCTTTCAAAGTTCAAGAAACTTTAAGAACGCTTGGTATCCTTGATTCGCAAATCCCTGTTGGAGAACTATCTGGTGGTTGGCGAAAGCGTGTTGCGCTGGGCCAAGTATTAATCCAACAGCCAGATATGTTGCTGTTGGATGAACCAACAAATCATCTTGATCTGGAGGGAGTGCTTTGGCTGGAAGAGCTGCTAAGGCAGGCAACCTTCTCATTCGTTTTGGTGAGCCATGATAGAGAATTTCTACAGCATACGACGAACCAAACGATTGAACTGAATAAGAGCTATCCCTTAGGTTTTCTAAGAATTGATGGTCCATACGAAATATTCCAGGACAGGAAAGAGGAATTCATTCGGAACCAGCAAGCCCAGCAAGAGACGCTGGCCAATAAAATGCGCCGCGAGGACGAGTGGTTGAAAAGAGGCCCCAAAGCCAGAACTACTAAGGCTCGCTTCCGTGTTGAAAATGCGGAGGTGTTACGAAAAGAGTTGGATCAACTAAGGATGCTTAATTCTCAAAACCGCCAAGTAGGAGTCAACTTTGATGCATCTAATCGGAAAACTCGAAAATTAATAGAGTTACTTGATGTGACTTTTGGGTACCCAGCTAAGCCACTTTTTTCCAAATTGAGTCTAACACTGCAAGCTGGCGTTTGCTTGGGCGTACTTGGTCAAAACGGTAGTGGGAAAAGCAGCCTTCTGAAGTTGATGAAGAAAGAAATTCAACCAGATCAGGGGGAAACGCGCTGGGCTGAAAATCTTAAGGTGGTGCACTTTGATCAACATCGCGATCAACTGTCACTGAATCAGACACTCAAACAGGCCCTATCACCGGCTGGGGATACAGTCATCTATCAGGAACGTCCTATTCACGTAGCAGCTTGGGCAAGCCGGTTCCTCTTTCCGAAAGAAAAGCTGACTCTTCCCCTCAGTCAACTTTCGGGTGGTGAACGTGCCCGTGTTTTGATTGCCAACCTGATGCTACAGCCAGCAGATGTTCTCCTACTTGACGAACCAACAAATGATTTAGACATCTCTACTTTAGAAGTTTTGGAAGAGAGTCTAATGAATTTTCCCGGAGCGATTTTGTTGATTACCCATGACAGGTATTTGATGGATCGGCTCAGCGACTACCTAATTTGTCTACAGGATGATGGAAGCGTTGATTTTTTTGCGGATTATGCGCAGTGGCAATTGCACCAGAGAGGGAACTCCACAGGAACTGAACCTCAGAAAAAGATTCAACAAGGTGGTAAAAAGATTAGTCATGAAGACAGAAAAGAATGGCAAAGAATTGAAGGAAAAATCCAAAAAGCGGAGAGTGAGGTGGTCCAAATTGGAGCCCGGTTACACGCTCCAGAGAACCTAAACGATTTGGCAAAGCTACAGGAACTTTCTGATCAGTTAGTTGCAGCAGAAGGCAGAGTTCAGCAACTTTATGATCGATGGGCTGAGCTTGAGGAGTTGTTTGCTTAGGGCATTATTCGCATTCAGAAAGGTTGAAATTGTTCAGATTACCTCATAATCCGATTGTACTAATCCGGAACCATAACTCTTGGTATGGAGGTGATTTAGGATGATTTCTGGAAGCGTATGTGCGCCGTATAAACGGTTGAATATAAGCGAGTCGGCCTAAGAACTGATTCTCGGATTGTCGATATATCCGAAGCCCAGCGTGGTTAAGCACGGGTGGTAACACCCTCGAAGATTCCGAAAGGAAGTGCCGAACATAGCATCCACGTTAGAAGGTCTATGAACGCATCAAGGTAGCTCAGGTGTAGGTGCGGATCAGGGCTAGACAGATATGGTTAAAGTTATACTACTTGAACCCAAAGACCTAGATGGAACTCCAGTCCTTTCAACCAAAAAGAGCTTAACGCTAGTGCGAAGATAGCGCCCTACGGTTGAAACTCTGCTGCAGGAGGAAGGAAATACGCCTTCCGACGGGACAGATCCACCTGAGACTGATCGACCAGCAGAGACACACTTCCATATCAAGTAGAACAGGTCTGAGTTGGGAACCTAAGTCTGTCGTATCTGAATTCAACTGGAAACACGGGATGGCCTGTAGCTGGTGAGAAGCGATTAAGTTCGTCTAACACCAGTATGGTCACGGAGTCTCAATAGTACCCAACGTAGTCTTTGTAATGAGGGCTGCAGTCAGTACCCAATCTGACCTACCCACGACGTATAAGTCTAGTAGGTAACAAAAGACGAAAACGGTCAACCGTAAGGAAGACAAGTGGGAGAAGGGGGAAGTGAGACAGCGTTTTAACATTACCAACCAATCAAAATAAGGAGGACGGATGTCCACCCAAAACCTTAGAAAGAGATTGGATGGTATAAGTAAGTGTTCGATCAATGGGGAAAGAGCCAGAGACTTATACAAGCTTCTGACAAATAAACCAAAGATCTGGGAACTGGCTTATGCCAACATCTCTTCTAATGATGGTGCAACCACCAAAGGAGTAGATGGGGTAACTGCTGATGGACACAGTGTGGAACGTAGTCAAGAGATTATGAACCAACTGCGAAATGGCACGAACCGTCCCAAGCCAACACGCAGGGTATACATTCCTAAGAGTAATGGTAAGCAAAGACCGCTTGGTATACCTACATTCACAGATAAACTGGTTCAAGAAGCCTGCAGAATTATTCTGGATGCCATCTACGAACCAGTATTTTCTAAGTTCTCATTTGGATTCCGCAAAGGAATCGGTACTCATGATGCCTTAATAAGCACACAGAAACGATTCCAAGGAACTAAATGGTTCATTGAGTTTGATATCAAAGGTTACTTCGACAACATCGATCACCATATACTGGTAAAGCTGTTGAAGAAGAAAAACGACGATGAGCGCTTCATTGCACTCATTGGGTGGATGCTCAAGGCAGGATATACAGAGGATTAGAAATTTAACAGAACCCATAGTGGTACGCCACAAGGAGGAGTTATCAGTCCTGTTCTCGCAAATATATACCTACATGAACTGGATGTATTTATAACAGACCTTTGTCAACAGACCCACAAGGGAAAAGAGAGAAAAGTCTATAAAGAGTACAAAGAACTAGATAAATCTAAACAACGGTTGCGCAGACATCTGAATCGAATGAGAGATGAAAATCTTGAAATCTATCCAGATAGCGAAAAGGGCCCACAGTCCTTTGATGCAGGCAAGACCAGGAAAGAACTGGAAAAATTAACTGATGAAACACTGAGGACAAGGAGATCTGACCCACTCGATCAGAACTTCCGAAGACTTCAGTACACACGGTATGCTGACGACTTCTTGCTAGGCTTTATTGGAAGTAAAGCAGAAGCCGAAGTCATCATGAAAGGGATTAAAGAATTTCTCCAAAGAACACTTTCGTTATAATGTTCAGAAGAGAAAACTAAAATTTCCCATCATAGCAAAGGAGCATTATTCCTTGGATACCATCTAGTGAGTCAAACTCTGAAAGCAAATGCCACCAGAGTTAAACGCCAGATGAAAGAAGGAACAATGATTAGGAGAAGAAGATGGGGTATTGGTAAGATTGAATTACTAATACCGCCATCAAAAGTTAAGGAATACATGGAGCGCAAGCGATATGGAAAACTTAACAATGGTAGCAACTGGGAAGCATTGCACCGTGCAGAGCTTCTGAATAACAGTGACTACGAAATCCTTGCCCAATATAATGGGGAAATGAGGAATTTTGCGGAATTCTGCAAAATTGGCATCAACTTCCACCAAGGATTAGGATTTCTACACTACATTGCTCAAACAAGTCTTGTGAAGACACTTGCTGCCAAGCACAAGATTAGTCTAGCCCAAGTCTACAAACGTTATACAGGCGGAAATGACAAACGTATAACGATAAAAGATGGCAAGTATCAGATACATTGGTTTAAGCTAAAAGATATTAATCGAATAGCAAAAGCCAAAACAGATGTAGACAAAGAGTACAACTCCTCAATACATTCTGGACGATCTAAAATTGTCGAAAGACTTAACGCTGAAGAATGTGAATACTGCAGGAAAACTGGAGGTTACTTTGAGGTTCGCCATGTCCGGAAAATGGCAGACATCAAAGAAGGTAAAGAGAAATGGGAGAAAGTAATGATTGCGAGAAATCGCAAGAAGATCGTTCTCTGCATCGAATGCCACGACCTGCTTCATGTAGTTAAACTTCCAGACTTTCGATGTAAAGTTAGCGCTTAATAAAACGTGGAGGGCCGTGTGCAGTGAAAGTTGCAAGCACGGTTCGGAGGGGGACTCACGGTACCCTCTTGACTATGTCAGGAGAATCACGGGGTCTACCCTACTTCCAAAGAGCGGTTTGCCAGCACCCAAGATGATTGGAATACTTGTTAGAGTAAGTTGTTTCACCAAACCGTACTCTAGAAACGATCTTGCTGCTTTTCCTCCATCCAAGTAGATACGCTGCCATCCTAATCTCTTTCAATAATCCAAAAGCTCGTGCGGAGTCAGTTTTGGTGCGAGCTCCGCCAAACCAGATACGGTAACTGGAAGAGATGTCAAAGTCCGACTCAATACCTGAACAGGTTTCCCTAAATAAGACCATTTCTGAAAGCTGAGAACTTTCTCAAAGCTTTTTCGGCCCATGACCAAATCCATACGCTTGAAAAATCCTCCAAAGCCATAATCCTCATGAGGGTCATCTGAATTAAATTTCTCCAGCCAATCGATCACTCCATTATTGCGAGCAATGAAACCATCTAGGCTGATTGCCAAGAAGATGTAGGTCTCCACTTCTGATCTTTTTTGTGTGTCTATTGAGGCAGCCATGTTGTCGGAACTAGAAACCCAGTTACAAGATGTGATGTTGCGAGATCAGTTTCGATTTCGGCGACAGTTTGAACAATTGAAGAGAGCAGAACGTCAGCAAAGACTCAATGAAGATGCGCTTCTGAAACTTGCGATCCGGATTGAACGATCAAGTGCACTCCGTGGTAAACGAGCGAGTCTTCATAGAATTCCTGAATATAACACAAGTCTCCCCATTGTTGATAACCGAGAGGAGATCATTAGTGCAATTCAAAAGTATCCTGTTTTAATTGTAGCTGGTGAGACAGGATCAGGTAAAACCACCCAATTGCCTAAGATGTGCCTGGAAGCAGGCTATGGCATAGCTGGCAAGATTGGCTGTACTCAACCTCGTAGAGTTGCTGCAATCTCCATCGCCCAGCAAATTGCTCGAGAGCTGCAATGTAACCTTGGTGAAGAAGTTGGTTACAAAATCCGCTTCTCTGATAAATCTAGCCCAAACACGCTTATTCAGCTTTTAACAGATGGGACATTATTAGCCGAAACACAGTCTGATCGGTTTTTGGAAAACTATGAGGTATTGATCATCGACGAAGCGCACGAGCGCTCTCTCAATATTGATTTCCTACTTGGTTACATTCGGAGGTTACAGCCGAAACGCAGCAATCTAAAGCTCATTATAACATCAGCTAGTATTGATACTGGCAGATTCGCAGAGGCGTTCTCAGGCGCGCCAATTATCGAAGTTTCAGGCAGAAGCTATCCCGTTGAAATAGATTATCGCCCGATTGATCCCGAAGTTGAGAATCAAGGAGATTACACAGTTGAAGATGCCATGGTGGATACGATCAGGGAATTGTTAGAAACAACATATGATGGGGATATTTTAGCTTTTCTCGCAGGAGAAGGGGAGATTCGTGAGGTGTGTCAAAGAGTTGGACAGGATAATTCCACAGTTCCGATTCTTCCACTTTATGGTCGCTTGACCCAAGCAGAACAACATCGGATTTTTCAGAACACCAGCCAACGCAAGGTGATTGTCTCAACAAATCTTGCTGAAACATCCCTGACGATTCCTGGAATTCGGTATGTGATTGATTCTGGGTTGGCACGTATTAGCCGATACAGTCCGAAAAATCGGGTTCAGCGACTTCCAGTAGAGCCAATTGCACAGAGTTCTGCGCTTCAGCGAGCCGGTCGAGCCGGTCGAGTTGCTCCAGGTGTATGTATTAGGCTCTATTCAGAAGAGTCTTTGCAGAACCGTCGAGAATACGTAGAGCCAGAAATTTTACGTTCCAATCTTGCTGGTGTGATTTTGCAAATGCTCTATTTGCGACTAGGAAATATCCGGGAATTCCCTTTCATTGATCCACCGGGCAGTCACGCAATTCGGGAGGGTGAAAAACTACTTCGTGAATTAGGTGCCGTCACTGATAACATGCAGCTTACACCACTGGGTAGAGAAATGGCTACTCTTCCTATTGAACCTCAAACAGCCCGAATGTTACTTCAGGCCCATCAAGAGTCCGTCCTTAGTGAAATGCTTGTAATTGCAGCTGGTTTGTCAATTCAGGATCCAAGAGAGTTTCCAACTGAAGAAAAAGAGAAAGCTCGCCAGATGCACAGTAGTTTTGTTAGCAGAGAGTCAGACTACATTACTCTGTTAAGCATCTGGCGGGCTTATCAGGCGCAGTGGAATGAACTGAAGACCGAAAACAAGATGCGGAAGTTTTGCCGACAGAACTTTCTCTCATTTGTGCGAATGCGAGAGTGGAGAGACATCCATCACCAACTCAGTTCTATTTTGAAGGATTCTGGAAAGTATCCTCTAAAGTCTTTGCAAGCCTTGCCAGTTGTCGAAGCACAACTCGAAGAGTCGGACGATAGGGCAGTTCCGAAGTTTAGATTAAATCGTCCTACCAAAGAGGAAACGAAGCCCAAGTCAATTTTTGAGGTCGGAATCGACTATGATGCCATCCATCGAGCACTTCTCTCC
>JACLAC010020623.1_pt1 | contig 29338 bp, 10 predicted proteins | sample 8027881 | NCBI WGS metagenome assembly JACLAC01 (sample SAMN15725517, study PRJNA655200) | protist metagenome | isolation source: fluorescence activated cell sorting (FACS) single amplified genomes of... | place: Spain: Blaines Bay Microbial Observatory, Mediterranean Sea | collected 2016-01-19 | reverse complement strand
ATAAATATTTCATATTTAGTAGTTGATGGTCGTTCACCAAATGGTAATTTAGCATATAACATTTCATACATTATAATTCCTAATGCCCACCAATCGACTTGAACACCATGTGGCTCTTTAAAACCACGTGTAATTTCAGGTGCTAAATATTCAGCTGTTCCACTTGATGATGGATTATCCACATAGCCATTATCATCTACAAATAATGCTAATCCAAAATCAACTAATCGTACATGCCCTTGTTCATCTATTACAATATTATCTGGTTTTAAATCACGATATGCTATTTTTAATTCATGCAAATAATTTAATGCACATGCAATTTCAGCAGTGTAGAACAATACAGCACCTTCATTTAATTTTCCATATTTTTTATTTGAATGTATCAATGTGTACAATTCACCACCATATCCATATTCCAATAAATAACAAACATGTTTTTCATCTTGAAATGCAGCAAATAAATGTGCTACAAATACACAACGACGTAATCTATTTAAAATTTCTAACTCACGTCTTATTTTATCTGCATTTTGTCTATGTACAATGGATGATCTCCGAATGCTTTTAATGGCATAATATTTACTATCACTTTTCAGCTTGACAAGAAACACGGTCCCAATCGTTCCGCGTCCTAAAATACATTTAAAATCAAAATCAATAGATTTTAAGTTACGATATTTTTTTACATGTTTTTTTATTTTAGACCATCCATGGGTTGATAAAGTTGGATGTGCAATCCATTCTAAATATTCGATCGTATTGGTATTATCCACTGCACATGATGGTTTATATGTTTCCAATGGGGATACTTTTTTTTGAAATATTGCTCCCATCTTAATGGTCTCTCTAATTCTATATACTTCTACTATATTGTTGTTGTTGTATATTTCTCACATTATTCTTCAACAAACGGAAGTAAATATTTTTATTTTTATCGTTGTGAGTAGTACTTGCAACTCCCTGTACTTGTAATTTTAACATCCAGAGAGAGCACATTTAATTTGCACTCTATGAGCTACAGTACAGACAGGACTGTCTCTGTATGCTGTATGGTGCTGATGATGTGCTGATAGACAAAAATTGATATGAAACAATATATAACTTTAGTACTTTATGGGTATAAAATTATTTTTAAATATTTTCCTTAATGTGGATTTAAGCCAAAATACGGTGGTCTCGTCTGACAAAATACGGTCTTCTCGTCGTCTGACTGACGTCGTATTGTGTCGTGTGTGCGTGTGTAGACGTGGTGTGTTTGTTGATGAACATTCGATGGGTAAAGAGATACTGTAGAATACAAAAACTTGTACGTCCTTTTTATATATTGTACGCAATAGACAGGCATCAAGGAGTACAACACACTATTACAAAGAAAGAACATGAATATTATCATCAATTTATTAATATCGTCCTTCATTGCACATGGATTTTTAGATTTTTATACCTTTAAACATTTAAATGATTTATCCAGTTATTTATCGATTATAGCAATTTATATGTATATCATAACATTGTCACCTGATTTTGGTGTTGCAGGTTTTGTGGTATCATCAATCTATCATTTTGGCCAGGATTTTAAATATTTTGATCAATCTGCCTGGTCTGGAGCTGTCTTATTTGGAACAGCATATCTTTTTTATGGAGATTTATGGATTGAGGCATTAGATTACTTAAAAGTTGTAAATACAAAAATGTTTATTGGATTAGTTGCATTTAGTCTTGTGCCAGGTATTATTGGAAGTATAACAAAACTTCGTGGAATGGCTATTGCTCTTGTCATAGGTTTGTTTGGACCAATCGGTTTATGTTTCTATATGAGTTTAATGCATGCACCATTAGGTGTATATAGATTTGGTAAAAAATCTGGATATTTGTTTTGGGGTATATGTACATTTGCAGTGATGCTAATTATACCAAAAATTCATTTGCATATTTGGTTACTAAATTTATCAATTTCGATCGTAATGGCACATGTAGTTGCAATCACTATTTGGCAACTTCATCAAGATTATTTATTGATAAGAACATTAAAAAATAATCCAACATCGTCAACAGCTTCGTCATCAAAAAATACGATTACAACAGCAACTGAAATCATTGAGATTAAAGGGAAAGATGTTATAGTTGTATAAAACGGTATAATGCTTGGTGGTGTGGTAAAAATAGTGCGTTGTTGTACGAGTATATACATATATACATGCATACCAGGGTACACTTTTTAAAAAAATTTAAAAAGAAAAAATTTATATTTTACTAAATTTTTATGAAAAAAATTATATATATATTTTATTAGAGTGTAGCAGTAGATTAAAATTGTACACTATACAATATATATATGTATATCTTCTTCTTCTTCGTGTGTAACATAAATACCAAGATCTTTACGCAGCCTTTTTATTTTTACTATCATTTTTAATACCATCTAACGCTTTAAAATAATCATTTACAAATTTAAAATAACTTTCTTGATCGAAGTCACCACGGAAAAAATTACAACTAAAATTACCTTCCAACAATAACATACCATTATTTGGTGTCAATGCTACATCCCATCCACATAATGGAACATGTGGAATTAAACGTAAATGTGCATCTCGAACAAAATCCATCATTTTTTTCATATTTGGCACGGTTACACCTGTAATTTTCACACCTGTATCTGGATGTTTTGTATAATTATGTTCACTTGTCCATGGCGTAGTGAAAATTTTAGACAAGCCTCTTTGATACCAATGTACATTCGTTGTTCCTTTTTTAATCAAACCAGTTTTTGGATTTACATTAAATAAAATAGCACTATGATCCGTTTTTGCTTTTGATCTACCTGCTCTCCATACACATGATAATGCTTCGATATCTTCCATCTTTACTTTATTTCTTTTTTTTCCTTTTCCATTACCATTTCCAATATCTACTAAACCGCCACGAGATGCAGATATGATACGAAATGTACTTAATGGTGCATCATCTGGTAATAATTTTGATAAAAATGGACCATTGGATAATTTTTCTTGGATAATCCAATCACCACCAACACTTGCATTTTTAAAACTTTCAAAACCTAAGCCACCTTCCTCATTGCGATGTTTACAAACAATACCACTAACTTTCATGTAAGGAGTCACTGCAACGTTTAATTTTTCCGCTTCTACTAAAAATTTCCATTTATCTTCTAAATCATAATCTTCCTTGTAACTAGTTAATGAGGAATGAAATGTTGCTAAACGGCAATTTAAACGCCAAAAGGAGAACCAATCTTGTGGATTTGTCATTTGATTGACAAAGTTAGACATAAATTCTGATGCATTGAAAGATGTCAATCCAGTTGCATATATTCCAGCAATCAAGGAAATGATTGGGTATGCAATGAAGATCATCCAATACGTCGTGATTCTAAAATAGCTGAAAAAATGCAATGGAATACCTGTGCCCGGTATTGCAACATCACGTAAATTTTTCAACATATCATCTTGAAAGGTTCCGTTACGGTAATGTGGTTTATCCCATATTTCGAAGATTAATGATAATGAATAAATATGACATTTTGCTTGCATATTATCATTGAAATATGGACAATCTTTAAACGTGCCGTTTGACACTAAGTAATACCATAATGTTTTATAGTACGTCACAAATTTCTTCAATTGTTTCGTAATATTTACTTTTTCTTTTGGTGTAGAAAATAGTGTATAACTTATAATTAATATAGTTGCAAATATACTTGTAAATAATACCATCCCATATACACATGGCATGAATATGGAAGTGATTATATTTGTTGCGTTGGATAATAACATGTTCATCGTTGTTTTTAAAAGATTATTTTATTTTTTATCAATTCTTTTTGTTTGTTTTGTTTTATGATTGATTTAACTTTCCATCTCTGTTGTTTGATGTTTGATATATATATTTTTATCTTGAACCAAATTTATCCATATTGTGGTTTTGTGATCTCGAACGAAGAAAGTTATAGTGCTATTTCTATTATATTATAGGTTGTACTAAAAGTACAGGTGGAAAATAATGCAACCATTTTTATGAGTCATTGATTTCAATTGATCGATCGGAATATTCTCTCAGCTGTACTTATTCCTCGTAGACTTATTCTTTTCTATAAGTTTCTTCCTATCAAATTACTTTATACTATACGAGTTACGAGTATTCAAACTAAATCCTATATGAGCCTACTATGGGAAATTTAGAAGAGATTATGAAAGTGATTGATAGTAGATTCTTTTCTCAAATTAATTAAGGATGTATAATTATTATACATGGTATACCAGCAGAGTATTAACATTATAAACCTGGAACCTATAAATTCTAAAATTTAGTAGCTCAATCAAAATTTTTGAATTACTCACTAAAAAAACATTGAAATACAACAAATGCACAAAACAAGTAATAAACGATATATTCGTATACACAGAGTATACATATATATATATATATATATCTCATATACATTTAATATCAATGAAAACGATTACAAATCATATACTATAACTGTTATACCAACAAATCGTTTCTATTTTACTCAATCTAGACTGAATAAATTCTATCATTAGTCGTAAACAATAAGACTGTATTGCCTTACAATGAATGGTAAACAACTAGATGATGTGCTTTTTCGGTTATCTGTTACTAAAGATGAATCGTTTGAAAAAGTTATTACCATATTAATACCAAGATTGTTATTAGTATTAACACCTACAAATTGGAATAAAGTAGAGTTACGAACAAAAATGATAAAAATATTTTCACATATTAACAAACGTATTAAATCCATTTCAAATATTAAATTACCATGTAAAGAAATATTACGAGTTGTTTTAGGTCATCAAGCAGAGAAGAAAAAAAGTAGTAGTAGTAGTAGTAGAAATAATAATAACAACAATAATACTGCTATTGTCGATAAAGATGGAGATACTGTTATGGAAGGCGAGGAAGATGAAGAAGATGATGATGATAATGATGATGATTATGAAACGTCTAATAGCAAGGGTGGTAATAATAAGAACAATGCATTACCTCCAGCAAATCCTATCCGTACTAATTTTGGTATGGTATATATGACGTTAGGAATACCAAATTTATCTACAAGCGATCAAGCAGAATTGCTTCCAATGTTTGTTGCCGGTATATCATCATCAACATCTGCAGTTGCACAAAAATATGCTTTATTAAGATTGATGTTAACTATTTTACCAACGATAGAGATACCAACAGAAATTGAGCAAAGGCATAAAGCATTAGGATTTTTTACTGATTGTTCCATTGATACACGTGATTTTATATTCGATTTTTGGCTCAGTGTTTTATTATATAAAAGACCACCACTTCTCTCCAATTCATCCATTCAAAGATCCAAAACCCTTTTAACAGCTGGTGGTAACAACGTTACTGGAAATACTAATTTTTTTCGAAAAGGTCAAATTGTGTATTATAAAGCAACTGATGAAGCGTGTGTAGTTCTGTCCATGCACCCAGATGGCAACAATCCATATTATACGGTTTTAATGTCAAATGGAAACGAAAAACAAACTACTTCGAATAAATTATCCGCTACGTATTTACCACCAGGTTTATCAAACAATGGAAAAGCTAATATAATAGGACCTACGAAGAAAGATATACCACAAGATACATTGAATAATTATAAATTTGGTATTATGAAATTACTTGGTGCTAGTGTCTTTCCACCTATTTTAATTGCACGCCATGTCCTTGCTGGACGTGCGGATAGTAGCCATCACGTGATTGAAAAAGCAGATGAAATTTACCGTCGTTTTCAACAAGGTAGGCCAGAGCTGGAGGACGTTCCATTGATACGTTCATTATTGGAAATGGTCATTGGCGATTTAGCACAGGCAAAGCAAAATGCAAATGAGGTAAAGTCTGCGGTAGGCCCAACGTTGAAATTAAAAATTTTAGAAGATTTATTGCGTTCAAGAATGTGTACGGAACAACCAGCATTATGTATCAAAGTAGCGTTTGATTGCTTATATGGAACGGGAACTACTGATAAACATCGCTTAGCAGGTGTGCGATTATGTAAATGGTGTTTTGAAGCAGCATCCGATGCTTCGTTGAATGTATATGCACCATTGCTTTCATCTGGTGTGCAAAAAACGTTGATCGGTTTGATTGAAAGTAGTAAAAATGGTGGATCCACTGTTGATTCAAGGCGTTTGAGAGAATATTGTTACTCTGCATTATCAGTATTAGCACCAAGACGACCAAAGTTATTTGCTGGGAATTTAGAATTACCCCGCATGTGCTTTGAAGGTTTATTGGAAGATGATAATGAATTTCGAGCATCGGCACAAGAAGCATTATCCAGCCTTGCAACTGCATATGCGCATAGTCCCCCAGATGTGTTGGATCAAATTATGAGAATGCTTTTAAAATATGCCACAAGTCGTGAATATCGCGCAAGACACTGCGCAGTACAAATGTCCACACGAATATTTCCAGTATCACATGTACCAACTCGTTATTTGTGTATGTTAGTTGCTGCAGATTCTAGGCAAGAAGTTCGTTTTGCCGCAAATTCTGGTCTTAGTGGAAGAGATTATAACAACAAATCCACGGCAGATAGCACAACGAGTGGTAGCAGCAGCAGCAAAGGTAACCCGTGGGATTTCTCACAAACAACGATTGATCGTAAAAAATTGAAGAAAGAAAACTTTGCGGATTTCATTGAAATGGTTGAATATATTACTACGAAAAATCGATTTTTTCAATTGAAAGCAAGGGAAGCTACGGAGGCTTTGAAATACATCGGGAAATGTTTTGCTGTAATATCAAAGGATAAAGTAACATCAATAAGAAAAAACAAAGATAACGAGAATAATGAGAGCTATGTCAATGCAATTCAAAAATATGCAGACATGTTAAATAGCGCACTTACAACAGACCCTGCCGTTAATGGGGCATCAGTATTATTTTGTCAAGCAACTACATGCGTAGCTGATCTTGCTGAAGTCGTTCCGGAAACAGTTGGTCCAACATTTTCAACGGAGGATTCAATCCGTCGTTTAAAATCCTGGCTTTCAAATACTAATGAAGAGTTACGAACAGCAGCTGCGAGAGTATTAAAATTAACCGTTCGGTGGATCCCAGATAAGAATTTATTGCAATTGACAGATTTCTTATTGACAAATGCTAAAGATAATTCTCCAAGCAAATTAACTGCAAAACATGGTTCCTTGCATGCTTTAGGCAGTATCGTTGTCGGTTTACAAACAGAAATATGCCCGCGTGTCAAGATTGTAAATTGTATTATAGACGAAGTGAAAAACGAAACGAAGAAATCTCCCCCAGTTGTTTTAATGGCTGCATGCGATTCAATCGGCAGTATCGGCAAAGCTGGTTGCTTGACAAATGCTGAATCTGTCACTACCGTAGATGCATTGATTAAATTGACAAAGTCAAAAACGGAGGAAACAAATAAGTTAGTTGAACATGCTGTAGTTGCAATAGGCGATGTTTGCGAAGCGCAACAGCAACCGCGACAGGAAGCAATTGATGGTATGTTTAAATTGCAATTAAATAAGTATGAAGAAATACAATTTGCTGTTGGCGAGACGTTGTCCAGAATTGGTATGGCAGATGCGAGTATGAATAAACGAAAGCGTGAGGATGATAATAATAATAATAATAATGCAAAGGAATTGAGGGTTGTGGAGGATGGTGAAAATAAAGCAGATGAAGACGCAAAACCAGTATCAATTATGGCAACGTTATTGCAAAAAATTATGGATACTATTAAGGACGCAAGACCTGTCGTTCGCACTTCAGCAGCAATATGGATGTTGTCAATAGTAAAATTTGGTGGAAGTGACAATGCCGTTCTTAAGCGTTTGAAAGATTTACAGGCTGCATTTACGTTACTTTTAGGCGAACGTAGTCAATTTTTACAAGAATTAGGCGGTAAAGGCTTGTCATACGTGTATGATTTGGCTACGGAGAAACAGCGAAAGACGTTGTTATCATCACTTGTACGCGCATTTTCAAGCGGTAAAAGGCAGCAAGTTGAAGGTGCATCCGTTGATATTTATGGTGAAGGTGGACCAGCTGGTGCTAATTTAGCGGAAAGTGGTGCAGAGAGCTACAAACAGATGTGCGATGCTGCGACAGATATGGGTAATCCAGCGTTGATATACAAATTTTTGTCATTGTCATCTGATCATGCACAATGGAACTCCCGGCGTGGTGCCGCATTTGGAATGGTCGAAGTAGCTGGTGAGTCTGGCTTAGAGGCTATGCGAGCACAGCTTGGTACCATTGTCCCTAGATTGTATAGAAATAGATTTGCACCGGATACGAAGACACGTGTTGCTATGCATCGATTGTGGGAAGCATTAGTTGGAAAAGATATGAAAAAAACGGTTGATAAATACTTCGGCGAAATTGTAAAAGCAACTTTGCCAGCACTTGGTCAGCAAAAGTGGCGTGAACGACAAGCTGCATGCGAGGCATTGAATGACATACTTAGTATTGGAAGAAAAGCGGATGAAGTTTTGCCGTTTTTGAATGAATTATGGTCCAGCGCAATGAAAGTTGGGGACGATATCAAAGAAAGTGTTGCTTTGTCAGGTATGAAATTGATCAAATCTTTGGGGAAATTATCTGTTCGCCTGTGTGATCCAAAACAAACGTTAAAGACGAAAGCATCTAAATGTTTTGCATCCTTGTTGCCATTCTTTGTTGATAAAGGAGTAACAGATGCATGTAAGACAACAAGAGCGCTTAGCATGCATTTCTTAATCAAAATTATTCGTGCAGCTGGCCCTTTGCTCCGTGACCATGTACCAGATGTTGCCCCTGTTTTGTTGGAATATTTATCTGGCATGGAATCTCAAGATTTAGTATATTTACAATTTCATGCTGATAAAATGAATATAACAGCGGAACAGCTTGAAAATTTAAGAATTCAAGCAGCACAAAATGGACCTTTTGCCGAGGCATTGAATTTATGTTTAGAACATGTAGATAAATCTGGTATGGAAAAACTTGTACATTCATTGTCGCATTTAATTCGTAGTGGTACGGGGCTTGCCACTCGTTGTGGTACAGCAAATTTTATTACAAATCTTGGAGTGCAAAAACCAAAATGGTTAAAGCAACACGCCGGGACAAATTTATTGAATCCCTTGGCAAATGGTTTGAATGACCGTAGTACTACTGTACGACGTGCATATAGCCGTGCAATTGCCCACGTCGCTCGATTATCTAAGAATTCTGCTGTTAGAAAATTAATACGACGAATTACGGATCAATTTAATAGGGCTGACCCTTCAGATGCTGGCGATAATGCAAGACATACTAGTGGAATGGTCTTTTTAGCCTTGGCAAAAGCAGCTCCAAACAAATTGAAAAAGCGTATAGGTGAAATTTTGCCATTAGTTTACATGGCAAGATTCAATAAGAATGAAAATGTTAAAAAAACCTATACGGAAGTATGGGAACTGGTCTCGACAACGACTGCAGCTAGTGTTCGAGAACATTTCAAAGAGATCACAACGTTGATGTTGGAGTGTTTAGATGCCTCGTCATACGAAACAAGACGACAAGGTGCAGACGCATTATCAGAAGCAATTGAATGTGCTGATGGTGAATCTGCTGGGGAATATTTAGAAACGATTATCAATGCATTAACGAAAGCTTTGTCTGGTAGATATTGGGATGGTAAAGATGCAGTGTTGCGTGCCGTAGTTTCTGTTGTTAAATTTTGCGATAAGGAAAACAAAAATAGTAAAAAAGAAGGTGACAACAATCAAAATGGACCTCAAATTGATAAGAAAAATTTAGATCAATTAATCGATTTAATGTTACGTGAGTGTAAACGCAAAGACAATGATAAATATGTTAGGAATGCGGTTGATTCTACTGGTAAATTAATAGAGGCTTTGAAAGGCCATGATTATTATCAGCGTGTATCTACTATTATATTGGAGATTGAAAAAAGGGCTCGTGAAAAAGAACCAGTCTTACGCGCACGTACAATTGAATGTTTAGGGCGTTCGTTTCCAAATGAACAATTTGTATCATCTCAGGAAAAATGTGGTGTAGCTTTTATGAATTTGTTGTCTGAAAGTATGGGTGCTGCCGTATGGCGCGTACGCGTTAGCATCTTAACTGCTGTAACGAATGTATTAAAAAAGATCCACCCCAACCATTCCGAATCAGCAACTATGTTATCAAATGTAACACAAATATTAGAAATTGGACATAAAGATTTAAAATATCATCAAGTTAGAGGCGAGGTGGCAAGGGCGTTGTTAACGGTTGCAAAAAAGGCAGAGGGTAATGACCAAGTTAAACAAATGTTTCTGTCACAACAAGAAAATTTTAGAAAATTTGCAAGGGTATTAGCAACTGATACAGATCCAGATACATCACAAAAAAGTGGTCAAGCAAGAGATTTATTTGGTAAGATATATGGGTTTTAAAAGGAGTGTGTGTTGTTGATTTTGTATTATATTTAATATATATTTGAATATAATATATACACTCTCGTATTTTAATACGAGAACGCTTCGTACGAATATACGAGAATATACACTCTGGTGGATATGATAATCATATATCATAACGATAAATTAAATTTTTTATTAGTAATTGACATTTTTAATATCATAACAATATTTTTTTAAAGTGCTTTGGTGGTACGTATTATACTTCATAATTTCACTCATCATCGGTTCCTCTCCATTTTTTAAAAAGTGGCCTAATGCTCCTATCCATTGTCCAGTCTACAAAATGATCGATTGGATGTATGATTAATGGTATTGCTAATAAACCAACTGCAGTTGGTCCCCAACGTTTTAAAACTGGTGGTAACTTTGGCATTTTTTTGGTTCCTGCAGTACTTATATCTACTAATTTATGAATAACAAAACCTGGTATTATTACACTAGCAAATGATTGCCATAATAATGTATCAACAGCAGCTTCAGCAATTGCCATATTATCTCCATTCGTTTTTTCATTTGCTTTACCAGCTTTATCGTATGCATCTAAAAAGACATAGGTAAATGAAACCCCATATGATGGTAAAACCATTTTTGGAAAATTCGGTCTAAATGCTTCACCAAGTTCATTTGCATATCCCATGTACCTTACATATGTGTCGCGATATATATCTACAGGCGGTGGTGGTCCGCTGCCCTTTTCACTATTATTATTTACATTATCCGTTGGTATTGTCATGACTGTAATTGCTTCTATATATATATTACGTATAATTTCAGATGTAAAACGACGTATCATTCTTCTTCAAAAAAATGTAGATTATATTATTCTACGAGAGGGTTTACCAGGTTTTAGCTTTCCTGTGGGAAAACTAAAACGTAGATATTTGTTGGACCAGGAGGAAATGCCAGAATGCCTCTGGTGTCCAGAGTAAGAGAATTAGCTCTATCTACCAGGTAGCCACAGTATTAATAGCTAGTAATAGCTATAGTTGTATTATAATACGTGTGAATTACCACACAGTACCATCACACAGTAGCTAAACCCCTTTACTCATACAGTAGCTCTAGCTACAAGTGTATAATAAAAAGGGTAATATATAATATAATTTTCCAATAATAATATGTAGCTATACTAATGCCAGGTATGATGATTGAATATATATTCCAATTTGTGTTGTGTTTTTTTCATATGATACAGAACAATTCATAGTTGTCTATGTCAATTGTCGTCTATACTTTCATATTGGTTCAAATACAATTTAAAAACAAGCCATGTCTGGTCGTGTAAATAAATATTCCATATTCGGTAAAATAATTAATATCAGGATGAATGTCAATATTTTATTGCTTTGTTGTATTTTGTCGTTATTATTCCAACTGAAAAAAATAGTAGCTGGATTTGAACTTACGTTAATCCATGATGCAGATACTAGAGGTGGGATCTTTGAACATGATGGTGATGGAGATCTATGTGAAATGACTGATCTCAATTCAACTGAAGCAAAAATAGTTGAGACAGCCAATACTGGAGCCACAAAATGTGCAGGTGGGGCATCTTTCCGCCATACCTTTTTTCAGAATGTAAGAAAAAACAAAACGTATCCAAACCCTGTTATTATTTCAAAAAGCCAATTATTTTTTGGCTCAGAATTATATTCAGCTCTATCGTCTACTCTGAACCAAACACATGCTGCAACGCATATTGCAAAATATTACACTGGCCCATGCTTTTACGATGCATTAAGCATTGACAATTCGGAATTTTTTTCTGGGCCAGATGCATTTGGAAGGTATATAACTAATCTTCCAGAGTCAACTGGCGTAATCGATACCTATATTGAAGTTAATGCGACTGATTTTTCTGCAAACCAAGGTCAAGAAGTGAAAGCGAAAGTGTCCAAATATAAAGTAGTCACTCATACTGACTATCCAGTAGCAATTATGGCCTCAGCCGACTTTCGAATACAATATAAAAGTAATGCTGGACTTTCAATTGTTAATAACTATGATGAGCCGAATAAAGATAAGAAAGGATGCATACCATGCACTAATAGTTTTTTGCTAGAATTATCAACTAAAATTAAAAAACAATGGGTGGAAATTAAACAGTCGTATCCAAATTGTAAGGTGCTTATATTTATTTCCAGCTTAACTAGAGATGCAAATAAGGTACTAGCTAAATATGTTGAAGAAATTGATGTAATTGTTGACTCTGATTCAGATAAACCTGTTGAATATGTTATGAATGATATTTCATCTCGAAATGTATCGCTTATAAATTCAGTGTGGAGAGACAAGTTAGGTGATAAAGATGATACGCAAGAACATGGACGTTCTGCAGGAGTTTTTAAAATATCATTTGATGGGAATGGTTACTTATTTGATAACATTACCGTAGAAAACGTCTTGTTAAACGCAAATAGTTCTAACATTCGCCGTGATGGTTCATCACTGTCTCAAATGACAAATGATTATAAATTTATGAAAGGATGGGAAAGTGGAACTTTAACACAACTTTCCATTGATATTAATGGCTATGACGGGAAAAAATTTAACGGTCAAAATTTCTTTCAAAATGATGGTTGCAGAGCAAGTGATTGTGAAATGGGGCGATTAGTAACAAGTGCTTATTTGCATGCTTGTAAATCTCGAACAAATGCCCCTTGTGATGTAGCTATTGTTAATGCTGGAAGCATTAGAGGCAGTTTTTCGAAAAATACAGATGTGACAAATTTAGACGTCGCACGAGCAACTCCTTTCGATGACAATCTTGTTTGTGCCACTGTGAGCGGAAGTTTTTTAAGAAGTTGGATCGAACATTCACTGTACAAATGGGACGAATCAGCTGGCACAAAAGAAGGAGGTGGTGATGTCTCAGGTAAATTTTTGCAAACTCAAGGATTAAGATTTGTATGGAATCCATATGAAGGGAAAATACTTAATATTTTTGTACAATCAGAAAAAACTTGGTCTTTATTAAAAGACGATGCAGAGTATAAAATCATTGTTTCAGAATTTATTGGTCTTCGTGGGGGTGACGGATTTTCGAATTTACCAGCGGATTCAAAAGTTAGTCAAATCGACACTAGATTACAAGTATCATTTAGTAATTATTTAAAAACTTTAAGTAAAGATTTCAGTTTTAAATCATTTGTAGATTCCACAGAATGCTTAGGGGCAAAAACAAGTGATAGATTGTTAAGAATGCAAAAAGGTTGCAGTAGCATGCGAACGAATCAAACGAAGTTGTATCAAGTCCCAACTAGCATAAATATTGCACTGATGTTGCCTAACAGTCAAACTAGTCGCGGAATTAATTTGTTCGCATTATTCAATTATACTATAGAATTGTTGAATAATGAAACAGCGAAACAAAGTAAACCGCCGCCGCCATTACGATTAACGATACATACCACAAACGGAAATTCAACTAAAGCAAATAGTATTCTACAAAATTTAAAATCCTATACAGACGCAAGCTCTGCTGTTATACTTATGGGCCCCCTTTTGAGTAAAGTTGCTGATGGAACAGACGATCCAGCGTTAACGAAAGGTATTGTCAAACATGCAATTACAGATATTTTATCAACAAAGTTTACTCAAAAGATTGAAATTCCTATCTTCACCATGACCTTTGGTGCTTCGGATGATTCTTGCAATGATGATATAGATAAATATAGCAAATGTTCTTTAACTGGTGGTGGGAGCTTATTCCGCCGTGTTTGTTACACGGAAATGGCGCGTTATAGAGCGTTACATGATTTAATTTTGAAACAGAATTGGGCTGGGAGTCTTCGGTTGATTGAAAAAGGCTCCTTAATGACTGGAGAAGAGCCGGTATCAGATACATTGATATCAAAAATAAATTTAAAGACTTTTCCAATAATGAAAAAATACCAAAAAAACGATGTGTCTACTTTATGTGATGAAGGAAAAAATCGCGACAACGTTTTTATTCTTGGCTTGGAAGATCAAGATATTAAATTATTTCTCAAGGACATATCATCAAACAGTCGGTGTAATTTTTTGTTTAGCCATACACACGATAAATATAATAATGTATTTCTATTGTTGAGTTCGTCAGGCATAAATTACTTTAAAACAATGTCGCTATCTAATAAAGTGTATACAGTAGCAATTGGTAGATACGAGCCAAAGTTTCTGAAAATATTGAGCAACAGCAATGTGGATATGGCCATGGTTTCAAACATTACAACAGATGAAACGTTAATTAATGCATATGAATCAATAGTTTATGCTTCTCACGTAGCTAAATCTGTTATAGATCTGGAAAAGGGGTTTAATGATATTAAGTATATTGTGGGGGACACGAAATTTAAGCAGGGTATCGAAAAGGTAAAAACCCATCTCGATTCAAATCATGAATTGGAATTTGATTTGGACAATGGAAATAGAGTTGCAAAATTAGAACTTATTACGCCTGGACCAAAAATTGAAGGCTATTGGACTGCAAGCAAAGGTTTACTGTGTGATTCTTGTCCAGAGGCGTTTAAAGACAACTCGCAACGTGGTAGATCAAGCAATGGTAATAATAGCACGTTTTTTATTGCAATGGTAGTAGTTATTAGTATCAGTACGTGTGCTATTGCTGGTCTCCTCTTGAAATGGTGGAATTTACATGATATTGTTTTTAATTCTGCAAATGCGTGGAAAATAGATGCAGATGAGATTCAATTGAGCAAAATGATTGGGAAAGGAGCTTATGGTAGTGTGTGGCGAGGAACGTATAATTCCACAACTGTTGCTATCAAGACATTTGAAAACAGTGGACAGATCAGCACAGAAAATTTCATAGCGGAGTTTGTGAAGCTTATTGATCTTCGACATAAGCATTTAACTCAATTTGTAGGCGCAGTGTTGGAAACTCGTGCTATAATAACAGACTTTATGGAAAGAGGAGATTTAACAAATGTGCTATTCGATGATAGCAGACATATCACCGGAGGAGAAAAAATTGAATGGGCTTTGCATATAGCTCTTGGATTAGAGTATTTGCACTCCAAACATGTCGTTCATTGTGACATGAAGACTGCAAATATTCTTGTCGATAAAAATTACATATGCAAAATTGCAGATTTTGGATTGTCGACGTTTAAAAATAAGAAAAAATCTGGGCGTGCTAGTGATTCTTTTAAAAAAAATTTGGTCACCATGGTTGGAGGTTCGGCAAAGGACGTTTTTGGTGAAGGACCAAAAGGTACTGCCTTGTGGCTTCCACCTGAAGTTATACGCGGGGGAGATTATGAGTTGGCAGGAGATGTATTTGCATATGGTTTAATTATTTCTGAGTTAATAAACAGAGTTGAAAATTTTAGCAAAAAAAAGGAAACAATGAATCAATATAAAATTACAACAATGGTTGAAAAAGAAAGTTTAAGACCAATTTGGGTTGACAACGTGCCGGATGAGGAAGTGTTGGATGGTCTCAAGGATGTAGCAGAAATGTGTTGGAAAGATGATAAGAACAAGAGACTTACTCTGCCTGAAATATGTAAATGTTTAACGGAATTATCTGGAAGACCACGACACAGTACCGTACAAAGTGGCGTTAGCCAAGGCGTTTCAACATCAGATATAGAAATGGTCCGGCAAAGATCATCTGATGTTATGATGGGCGTCGTCGATGAGTATCTATATTCCAACATAATCGATAAAAAAGAATGGTACATCTCCAATCACAAACAGTTAGAAAAGCAATCCAAAGCTGGTGGAACTGTTCCGTCTTATCACGTATTAAAACCGAACAATAAGACCACCCATTTTCCAAAATTTGCAACATTATGTCAAAATATGAAATTCAGATTAGGAAAGAAGTCGAAAAAAATCAAACAAAACATGAGACTTATAACTAAACAAATTGAAACCTTATCATCTTTAAATCATCCAAACATGTTGGAATTTGCCGGTATATCGCTAACTGCAGAATTTGATGGGGGTATAATTTTTTTTAAATTGCCTGGCAAAACCTATGACTTGAATACGTATATGAATTTAAAAAATCATGTCTGCCGATTTGATTCTGCTAGGGAGACTTTGCATGGGTTTCTTGAAATTTGTAGTGCTATTGCATATCTTCACAAACTTGATATTGTACATGGGAATATTTCATGTTATTCTATTCTAGCAACTGATCTTGGTAAGCTGTTCTTATCTAGAATTGAAGATCGGGTGATATCTAAAAATGTCTCACAGAAACATGATGGATTAGTCACAGATGCAAAGGGCTTTTTACCTCCAGAGGCATTAATATTAGATCATTTTGTAAGATCTTCAGATATATATTCATTAGGTATTTTGATGTGGTATTTCCTTACAAAATGTGTTCCATTTAAAGACAAAAGCATATCTGAAGTTAATCGTCAAGTTGTTAATGATAATTTGAGACCAAAATTGACTATTAAGGATGTAACAAATGCAAATAAATATGATAAGAACTCTAAATTTTCGTATATCGATCTTATGCAACAATGTTGGGAACAGAAATTGGAAGATCGTATAAGTTTACAAGAGTTGGTATCAACCATAAATGATTTTGTTAAAACGAAATCAAAGTCTATCATAGTCATAGATGATACGGATGCTGCTGCAGACGACGAGAAGGAGAAGACAATGATGATATAGTAACACACTCTAATTTGATAGAGTGTACGATCGTAAAATTTTTGGGCTTTTTAATAAAGTGTATCATTACTTTGTCTTACATATTTAAAAATAATAAAAAAATACGACGTATATGCATTAGTATTTGTGCATTTTTAATATGTTCGTACGAAGTATATTATTGAGATATGATACTTCTCGTCGTATCGTGTGTGTATGATATGATATATCTCAGTGTCTCTTCTTTTCAAAAATGTTTTTCTTATTTATTCGGTCCAAATTGATGTACAATCGCCAAATTTATCACTACTTCCACAAATTTTACTTTTCGCATTAATATTCGTATCTACTTGTACAATAAGATCTTCTTTAATAGAATTCTTATCATCGTTTTGTTCCAGGTCGTCTTTTTTGTACTTAGCTTTTGTACCGGAAATTGATTGAGTAATTTCACCATTTAAAATTAGACCAGACTTTAAATCAACTTCAAAAAAACCAGTTTCTCCACCTTCGAGATTGTGTGTTGATGCAGACGAAATTAATGATGGATGAAATGCCTTATTACTTGTATCTTCCGTCTTTTTGTTTTCTAAAGGTGATTCTTTCGTATCTAGTTGAATGCGTGCAACCCATCGATAATCATCGCCAATAGATTTTTTCCGCATTTCCATCAATGAAAATTTTTCTTTATTTACATGTGGTACCGGTGTCTGTGTTATTATTTCTCTTTCCCATACATCACCTCTTCCAACTTTTTCTGTCGGAAAAATAGTTAATCGTTTCTTCAATTGATCCTCTAATAAATAATTATATCCTAGTAAATCAATAATGACTTTTTTGCCCCTTTCTTCATCGCTTTCCGATGGTGATTCATCGTAACTAAATGCATCTAAACCATGTCTCATCGTTGCTAGAATTCCTTCACCACCACCATCAGCTTCATCCAATGCTATTAAATCGCTCACTAGACGATCGTAGTCTTGCTTACGTATCATCACAGCTGGTATTTTAACTTTTTTCGATGTACCACCCATAAACACCAAATCTCGAGTCTCCGTATCGCCAACAATAACGCCAATTGCGCCACTATCTTGTGCTAAAATCAATTTATCTGCAAAATTACATTTACCACGTTTCAATAAGACAATTTTTCCTTCTACTGCATTTGTAAATACACATTGTGGACCTTTCCATCGACTTCCAGGTTGGCCTATATTTGGTGCACATTTACACCCATCTCGGGGTGTTCCTAAAACAACTTCAGCTTTCACAGTACCCGATGGTCGATGCACAAAACGGGTACCTAAACAATCAATCGATTCGTCTTCTCCGCTTGGTCCTGGTATCGTCAATACAGACTTCAATTCCATTGGCAATGCATCCATTTTATGAAGCTCGTTGAAAACTTTTTTATGTATTTCATTTGTTTCAGCCTTCAACAACGTACCATTCGTTGCTAAGAATGCTTTAAACGTTTCACCAACAACTACTTGTTCCATTTGACGCCACAAACGCGCTTGAAATTTACTACCATCCTCTTGCAGCGATATAATTTTAAATTGCTTGCACGTAATCAAAACATCTGCGCCGTTTTCTAGTATATCGTTTACAAATAATTCAAATTCCATTTTAATAATTTGTTTTTGTTCTGCAACTTTTTTTTTCATAATTTTCGTAGAGACAACTTGCTTTATATTTTCACCAAATGTATATGTATGATTTTTTTCCAAAAGTAAACGTAGTTGACGCCGCTCATGATCCATAACATCTTTGGAATGTGATAATTTAAACCGATCGTCTCCGCTTATGACAATGTGCCCCCGATATGACGTGGGACCAAAAAATTGTTGTACGATTAATAATAACGCAAATACAACAGTACCAGCAATTATTATATTTTTATTACTATTCGTTAGTTTGTTTTTACTTTTTATCCTTGATGGTGCTTTAGATGGCGTACCATTTTCCATTTCCAGTTCCATCGGGATTGGCATGGTTGTATATTTTCCCCTCTATCTATCTGTCTATTATTTCTGTACATACATACAGTCGATATATGTATATTATATATAGACTATATATATGTATACATTGCATACATTTGTATATATATACTAAGTATTTTTCTGAACTAAAAGATCTATCATAAATACTATTTATTATTATTCTTCGTTCTTCCGTAGATTTGGTGCTCAATCTGGCATCTGGCAATTGATGAAGCTTTTTGCTGGATTTAGATTAGGCCTATATCGTGCTAGACTATCGTATCGATAGCTATCCTAATAGTCGTCTATCAAAATATTATATAATACAAATAATTTGCGATGTGTTCCTATCAAAAACCTTTTTGCACCTTTCTGAACCACACACCACACACTAAAACACAGCAGCTGGACAGCAACAAGATTACGACAATTGCACAATTCATAGGGAAACAAAATATTACATTCCTCGTGGTATACAATAGAAAATAAACACGTTTTTAACTTTACAAATTCCTTAAAATAATATTTTAGAACTGGCAATGTATAATATAAATAATTGATGAATAGTGCAAGAGGCACAATATGATGAGGACTACTTTTTTTAGTAGATTTATTTATTATTTTTATTTATTTTTCTCCAAAGAATCCATTAAAAGTTTATGAACTTGCGACATGTCTGAATTGACTTGATGCAACGTTTCTTCATTTTTCAAGATATTACGTTGACGGTTTTTAGCAGCAAGCTCTTCTTTACGCTTATTCATGTTTGATTGTTGCAATTCTATTAATAACGATTGGGATAATTTCTCTAAATGCAATTGCTTATCATAAAAAGAATCAAAGGTTGCTTTAGCTTGACTACAAATTTTTTTCTTTCGTTTTGCCAACTTAGTTATTTTATTCAATTGTCCACGATATCTTGTTAAGTTTGTTTTTACATTGTCTAATTTTCCTTCCTCCTCTTGCAGCTCATTCCTAGCACGTACATATATTGATTTCAAACCTTCCTGTTCCTCTAGTAAACTCTCCCATTCAATGGAACGTTCATATACATATTGATCAATCTTCTGTTTCCGTGCTTTCTCTTTCTTTATTAAATTTTTTTCTTGTACTAATTCAGAATGATAACGTTTCAATGTAGTTAATAAGTATGTTAATGCTTTTGCAGTCGTCGCACTATTTACAAGTGACATTTTATTCGTTTTTAATTCGTTAACAAAATACTAGTAATAATAATATATTATACATATACATTAATTATAGAGATGCAATGTCTTATATATATATATATTAATATAATAATGATTATTTTTTTATTATTCATTTGTTATATATTATTATCCATACCAATTGTAGTATTATTATTATTAAAATTTTGAATCCCGAAGAAGAAGAAAGGGATGGGAAACAAAATTGTATTTTTAAGGATTATTGCAACTTCCTTGTGCAATAGTGCTGTGATAATGTGATAATATTAGCCACTCACCACTGCTGTGTGGTGTGGGCCGTCCCAGCCTCAAGGACCTCTACCAATGGCCTTGGGAGCTACCTTCTTTTTTTTTTGCAATCTTCTGGCAATGTTGCCAATCTGGCAATAATAAATCACTACTACTAAAAAAAAAAATAATAATAAAACGTGCAAACATTGAATAATATAATTATAATTATATTCAAATATGATAATTTTACCAGGTTTACTAAACAATTGAAAAAAGAAATACATATACATCATATATATATATATATATATATGTAAATGAACAATCTCTACCACATATATCAATCATCTACTTGTTTTTAAATTTAATTTCTGTTTACTGGTAGTATTTTATTTGGTGTTGTTTGGTACAGTTATTAAATATATATATATATATATATATATATCATGCCTACTCTTGCTTGGAGTTGTAAACAATGCACATATTTAAATAATACAGAAGGTGCTTGTAGTATGTGTGGCTATAAACCGGAAGTAAAACAAGCCTCTGATCAAAATAAAATTACAGAAGCATTTGACTGTGTACGCGTGAGGTATGACATTTATGGAGAGGTGAGATGGACTGATTCAAGAGATGCGTTTAAAATTGCTGCGGAAAATATACACACGGAAGAGGCGTTGGATTTTTGTAGTAAATATATGGGTCACGTTATTACTATTATGAGTAATCAAAAAGTTGGTTTTAACCATCAATATAAAGATTGTTTCATCCTTGCCTATGAATTTTGTGCGCAAATTATAGCGCATATATTGCAAAATAAACTCGAACCACATTTTAAAGTGTTAGAAACGTTACCGCTTCTTTTTGCTCGTGCGCAAAGTCAAACGTCGAGTAACCTGTATAGAAGCCAAATTGGTGCTAATGTACGTAGGACATGTGTTCAAAAATTTTTGGATTTGAATGGATTTAACTTGCTCGCTGACACAGTTGCATATATTTCGCCAGAGGGTTTATCAAAAATTTGTCCTTTACTGGAACAATTGAAATATATTAATGAGGCAAAAGATAGTAACGTTAGAATTACAACTTGTCTATATGAAAGAGCAACAAAGATTGACCAGGATAGCTTGCCTAGGAATTGCGGCTTTTGGTGCGTTGTTTTAAGAGAACTCATGTCATATTATTCAGATAATCAAAAGATGGAAGAGGCTATACGTCAACACTATTATAGATTAATAAATTACACATTGCAGTCTGACATTTTGAATAATCGTTTAATGGGTTTAGAAAATGTCGAAAAAGTTGTGGAAGACAATATTGATGAAAATTTTGTTCGTAAATGGCTGTTTCATGACATCAAAGTGCTATCGTTGTTATTTAATGATAAAATTCATGAGCAAATAGTTGCAAAATCAAGAAATTTGATGAAAGCATTGATTGGCCGTGGATGGCTGGAAGTAAAAGATGTCTGTCTTATTTGGGACGCTGCCTTAGGAAAGCATGGTGCGCTAGTAAAAGAGATATCAGAATTGCTTGCAGTCATTGCAATGGAGGACCCTGACAACAATAGATATAGAAGTGGTAGATACGGTGCATCAAAGATGTATAATAATAACAGATCGCATTTTAACAACCATAGTATGGATAGAAGTTTATGGCAGCAGCGAAGTCGGGGAAATAACAGCAATCATCCGATTAATCTCTTAGGAGATAATAATAATAAAAATAATAATAATAATAATCAATTTAATCAAGGGCAAGAAGATGGAATATCGCTGGGATTATTGCGGCATATGTATTCAAGAATAAATGGGCATCCTACGGAAACGATTGTATTTATCGATGCCGTTTTGCGATATGATAATGGTGGAGAATTTGAATCCACTAATACATATAGCTCTTCTGCTGGGTCGGGGAAAAAAAAGAAAAAAAGTATTAATGGAAAGGCTCAAGATTTATTTTTTGGCACGACTGATCGTGCGAACGTTACAATTAACTGTTTGGAATTTTTAGTTTTACGAATTACCACCATGAATGAAGACATCGAACGAAAGAAAATGCTTTTTAACCTGTACAAAAAAACTATCGCTTCCACTGGTGGGGAAAATTTCTTTTACCCTTCCATGTGTAATCAACTTGAATACGTTCGTGATGCAGGGAACAAAAATCCTGATGAAGTGAAAAAAAGTACATCCGTAGCGTTGATTCAAGTGTTATTGGAAGTAAGAAATGAGAAAAGGATGTACCACAATCCTGACAAAGGTTTGAATATAATTATAAAAACAGAATCGGGAGGTGTTGATTTGATTGAATTCTTCTTGAAAGAATGTAAATCGTGTTCAGCAAGACTTGCGAAGTACAAAGATGAAACTGCTATGGAAGCAATAAGAAAGCGATTGGATAGTTTGGGTTTTATTGCAAAGAACAAAAGTCTATTCAAATTTGCACATATTCAAGATCTTTGGGACTCCTTTTTCAAATGTCAAAATAGCAAATTTATGGATATTTTAATGGATTGGCTTTTTGTCGGCCGTGATGACGGTAAAAAAAATCAAGATTCTGAAGTTGATGCATATTTCGGTGATGAAGTAGCATATCGTATATTGGTAGATTTATTCGGTAGCGAAACTGGTCTGCCATATTGTGATACAAAATTAGGTTTTAAAGCATTCAAGAATTTCTTCTTAGGTTTGAACCAATGGACTAATCTTGGTATTATTAAGGTTGATAATAATAATGGTGGACAATCATTTCGATTTGTTGGTTTAGATCCTATCTACAGCCCTCAGAAAAAAGTGAAAACAATTCATGGATTGGAAACTGTATGGAAGATATCCATGGAGTGTATGGACATGGAGGTTTTTAATTTAGCTAAAAATTTAATTATTGACGGTTGTAATGTACCGCATGACAAAAAAATAGAATCCCATAAAGATCCGGTAAAGATTGAGATTTTAAAGCGCCTCAAGTCTTTGCTAATTGAAAATCATAACAATGAAAGTGCCATGGCAGTTCAAACTACTCAAAGGGCGTTGAGCATAATTCAAGACCTGCTTCAGTCCTTTTTTTTTAATGAAAATGCTCTTGAAAATACTTCTTTGACAATATTAACACGTACGCATTATAAAAGCGAGAACAACAACAATAAGAAGAAACCGTACCGTTCCTCATTAATAAAACAAGATTATGCCTCTGCTGTATGTGAGATATACGATTTGTTATCATCCTTGTCGAAAACAGGAACTGTTTCGCATATTAAAATTATCTGGGATTTTTTAAAAAGTTTACCACCGCGTCCTTTAATTATGGAGGAATTTTCAAATGTTTTACAAATTGATGACGATTCCGCTTTTAGAAATGCTTTGCCAATATTCAACGTGTATTCCAGTGATATTGTTTTAAAGGTAATTCGTATTAAAATCATTCAAGCTTGTGTTGCTAATGATCATAATTTATTAATGTTATTATCGTCAAAACAAAGTTGTAAACCATGGTTACATCGTGTTTTACAAGTATGCTGTAGCAAAAAAAATGCTTTACAAAATAAATTGTCGTCGTCATCGTCCAGCAGTCATGTTGAGAACAATGCAGGGAATAGGGATAATATTACATTGTTGTTAAAGGAAACTGCAGTATCCATTGTTCACATAATGCGTTTGTTACAATTGCATATGGATAATTTCACAATGGAGCCTGATTGGATATCATATTTAATTCAAATGACAAACACATGGGCAGATGATGAAGAGATTGTACATCTTAGTATCCAAATTATTTTTGATAGTCACCAAGATGAGAAGAAAAAGAAAATGCTTTTCATTTCAAATAATTATTCATTCGTATTACGTAGTCTCTCCTTAGAAAGCAAGTTCATTGCTATACAAACTTATGTGAGCAATTATTTTCAAAGCGTAGTGAAAGAAACAGATGATGAAAAATTTTTAATTACTGCACTAAATAATTTTTCATTAGATCTAGAAGAAGGCAGATATTTATCATCTCAAGATGCATCCTTGTTTTTCAATAATTTAATGTCCGTGATCATGCAAATGAAAATGACATCTGAAAACGATGTGGCGTCAGATGTTGAAAAACACATTGTAAATGTACTTTCAGAAAAAATTGTCTTGTATTCGAAAAATCTAAGTGGAAAAGAACCATTTAAATGTATCACGGGTATCTCCAGATGCCTATATGAGTGTTTGTCCCGTGATCCAAGCAACGAGAAGAGCGCTGCGATTAAAAACTCTATGCGTAGGGTTTCTTTCCTTGGAATGAAAAATGATCCGTTAGGTACACTATCAAATTTAATGGTTGGGATGTTCACCCGTGGAAAGTTGAGTTTTGAAAGCGTCGTTGAGGAAAGATTAGCAGCTGTGCAAGGATTGTGTGCATTGTTTCAATTATTTTCATGTGAGGATGAAAAAAAATGGGGAGAGATAATGTATCAGATTGGCCAATTTATCGATGAACATTTTCCAACAAAGGATGTTACTATGTCAAACAAGGCCAATTTAATGTTTAGAAAAACTCATGTCGGATTAAAAAATCAAGGCAATACGTGTTACATGAACTCTTTAATACAACAATTATATATGATGAAGAAACCGTTTCGTGAAGACATACTAGCACTAGAATTGCCACGTTTGCTTTTAAAGGTAAATGACAATTCTCCATCTGGTTCGAAATCAAAAATTACTGAAAGTAGAGCTGGTGCATATAGAATATGTTATGAGCTTCAGCGAACTTTTCAATTTCTTGCTGGCAGTGATCGTCGCTCGTTTGATACAAAAGATTTGGTAAATGCATGTGAGCATTTGAAATTGTACTATAGTGTTACGGCGCAAAATGACACCCGCGAATTTTGCGATAAGCTTATGGAGAGTATGGAAACATCGAAAATTCAACCATTAACTAGATGTTTACACACGTGCTTTGGTGGTCAAGCAGTCGGTCAATCACATTTTAAAGAGTGTAATCATTTATCTGAAACGCGGGATACTTTTACTACTGTGGAATTACCAGTGAAGGATATGCACACGTTATTAAAGGCATTTGAATCATATGTTCGTAGTGAGGTAATGGACGGGGCGGATGCTATCCATTGTGATAAATGTTATCAAAAACGCGTAGGTACTCGCCGTTCTTGTTTTGATTTAGATACCTTGCCAAAACTTTTAATCATTCATTTAAAACGATTTGTAACTGACTTGACAAGTGGTGAATTGATTAAAGTACAAGATAGATTGGAGTTTCCAAATGAGCTGGATATGGCACCGTACACGATGCAGTCATTAGATACTAAGTCTAGTACTTCTATCGAACCCAAACTTTACGATTTAAAGGGGGTTTTAGTACATGATGGAGATTTAAATATTGGGCATTATTATTCATACATACAAGATCGCGAAACAGGTAAATGGTATCATTTTGACGATGAAAATGTCAATCCATTTGAAAGTAGTAAAATAATGGAGGAATGCTTTGGTGGTGGAGACAACGAAAAGAAGAGTGCGTATATGTTGTTTTATGAAGAGAGAGAGAGTTATAATGGTGGCAACAACACGCGGAATAATAATCACATGATGATGTCAACAACAATGGACCTTACCTCGAATACATCTTCCTCAACATCTTCGTCTCTTGTTAAAGTTGTCAATACATCGATACGGAGAAAAGTTGTCGTCCATCGTGACAAGACTGCCATGTTAAAACAGCACGATCAAACAGGAGTAGAGAAACCATTACTAAATACCTCGTCTTCATCCAGCTTATCATCAAAGGCTTCCCATTTGCAACCAGAGAATGCTTCGGCTACTCCGTTGCTTCATATTGGTACCGTCCAACGCACCCGATCGTTATCATTTGATAACGATGTTCAAAATCAAAGTATTTTTCCGGTAATGAAAAAAAAATCACTTGGTCATGAAGGTCGTATTGCATCGTTAAAACGTGCTAGATCTGTTACCATAGAGCACACTGCGGATACTTTGGATATTATGCAAACTGATGCTAGCAATAGCTATGATAATAATAATCGGATAAAGCGCAGAAAAATTGCTAACATAAATCATCCGAATGCTTCTCAGTCTACAACCACGTCTACTTCACTAAGAGATCAAATTTTATCGGAACTCAAATTGGAGCCATACTCAACTTTAATACGTTTAGATCATTACATAGAATGTTTTTGTTCTATTTTAGGTCATTATTTAAGAACACCAGCAGCAACAGAGCAGCAGCAACAGCACCTGCAAGTTGTCAATAATAGTGGATTAAATACGTATAAGAACTGTTTTCAATTTCTGTTGATTTATTTCTTTAAAGTTTTAGTCTATCAAAAAGAAGCTAATTTAGAAAAATGGCGCAGCATGTTGAACTTTGTAATAGAAGAAAAGGGCGAACCATATGCAAAGATGCTATTGGATTATTTGCGGATAGACGGTACGAAATGGTCTCGTATTGTTGCAGATGCACCATCAACACATCTTACGATGGTGAAAGTTGTTATCAAAAAAGCTATTAAAAAATGCGACTTGGCTGAAAATGATGAGGGTATCGCTATGTTTGATTTGCAAGATGCAGAAAGAACAGCAAGCGAATCCATTGATTTAACTGGAGATAATGAGAGTAAAACTGGGGATTATGGTGATGAAAAGGGAATGGAACACATACTTCATGCTACTGAAACACTAGGTAATGATAAAGCTCAGCTTACACAACAAGTGAATGAATATTCATCATATACTCCGTCACATGGCCAAGGAGAACCGGTTATTGAGGCATTATCACAGGAATATGATTATAATGAGAACGACGTTGTCGACTTGTCTCAAGATGCTTTGAGTGATGGCCACGCCGTGGTTTAACCAGTGGAGTATATCTTTAATTAATGCATAACTTATTTTTTAATTTACACTCATGATAATTCCTACTCACCAGAAAGAATACGAGTACAATAACTGAGACAAATCTATCTCACACATGGAGTACATATATAATTAAAATACGAGAGTAATGATATTATAAAAACACATATGATACGAAGCGGTAAAAAAAGTATATATAATTTGTATTTTATCGTAGTGTTATAAAAATTTTACACTTCTCGGTGTTAAGTAATATGCTCAATACTCAATCGCATTATATATTTAATATATAAATATTCATACTCTCGTAATATATCATATATATAAATATATATGATATTAAATATACATATCATACATGTATATATACATGATACTTTTCTTTAAAGCCTTGCATATACTGGTACAAAAAAATTATCGACATTCGCATCAGTATACCTTGTTGTTATCATTTTTGTAAATAAATTGTTCATAAAAGTATTCATCTTCCACCCAAGCCTAGCACCAGAAACCAACATACGATGCAACGGAAGGTCCCCTAAAGCAGGACTGTCAAATTTGTCCTTGATTTCTTTGGGGATTTGATTTGTTACATATCCTGTACCAAGAACAACCATTGCGAATAGATTTAAACCAGTCTGATCTTTTTTTGTTGAATTTGCAGAAAGTCTAGGTATTGTACGCCAGAAGGGTTCGAGTTTATTTAGATAAAATAAATGTGTACCCCAATTCGCTGAAGGTCCACTAAAGCCGCAGATATACTGAGGAGAACATACCATACCTTCATGGCTTAAAATTGGTTCGTGTTTTAAATTGTTTGGTATGTGACTAGTACAATTTACTATTATTGATCCTGGTTCTAAATCTTTGTAGAAAATTTCCCTTGTTTCAATTGTTTGCAATTTTAATTGTGTTCTTTTTGTTTGTACATTATCAACTAAGCCTAAAAGATGTGCACGGATAATTTTTTCATTACTAGGTTGTAATACCTTTTTAACATGATTGATCTCTTCTGTGCTGGATATACCAAGAGCAAAACTAGCTGCACCGGGTATTGGTGTGTGTAAAAAACCTTTTTTTCCCAGCTCCTTTAATGTCTCCAGTCCGTTTGTCCCGTCATACATTGTAAATGTTTCTCGAATCCAGTCAAGTGGTGTGTTATAACTATAAGAATGTTTTTGCATGAATGGTGTTTCTGAAGTAAAATTGAATTGATCTCTACGTACAAACCATGTCCCCCTGCCTGATATGCAACATATTCTGTCTTTCATACCTTTTAGTTTCTTACTTAGGTGATATATTACATCCATAGCTGTTTTTCCACTACCAATAACATAAATTGGTGCCGGTATTACATTCGCACCATTTGTTTTAAATCTCATTTTCACATTCCATTCTGGTGTTAACACATCACTTGGTGATATCGATTGAATGTTATTGTTGTCCTTAGATGATAAAGGTGTCAAAATTGAATTTAATGGCTTGTTTGGTAATATATTAAATCCGGTGCCTTTTATAACACGACTAGCATGTATTTCTAAGAACTGTGGTACATTTTCTGTATTATTATGTTTTTCATTTATTAAATGGCGAGCTTTCAATTTAACTTGTTTTTTCCCTGTATTATCTGCTGTGTTTAATACTTCCATATCATCATATTGTAAATAATTGAAAAAAACAAGTAAATCCAATTCTTTCTCTTCCACACACTTGTATACAATATCTTCCAAGTGCCTCAATATTTCCCTTTTGTCTGCTAAATATGTATCAGGCTTCAATAAATCCCATTCACGTTTCCCTGCTGTGAAAACTTGATATGGCTGATGCAAACGCACATAATTGTATTGATTGATCCAGTTTCCACCCCAGCCATGTTCTTTTGCAATCACAATTACACGACTACCTTTTTGTAAATGATATGTTGCAGAGTTAAGAGCATTAAC
>JACLAC010013127.1_pt1 | contig 29350 bp, 31 predicted proteins | sample 8027881 | NCBI WGS metagenome assembly JACLAC01 (sample SAMN15725517, study PRJNA655200) | protist metagenome | isolation source: fluorescence activated cell sorting (FACS) single amplified genomes of... | place: Spain: Blaines Bay Microbial Observatory, Mediterranean Sea | collected 2016-01-19 | reverse complement strand
AGCCTATCAAATCGCTAAATTCCCTGTGCTGGGAATTTACGATATCAACTCTGAGAATTTGCAAAACACCGCCAGAAAGTGGGACTTAGAATCATACAAAAATATCAATGACTTGATTGATATCGCAGCGGCTTCCGACGCAGTCTATGATCTGGCAACCCCACCCTCTGTCATTGCTGAAATCTTAGAATCCTTGCCAGATCGGGCAACAGTAATGATTCAAAAACCCATGGGCAGTAACTTGGCTGAAGCTTCACGGATTCTTGAAATTTGCCAAAGAAAGGAATTAACCGCAGCAGTCAACTTCCAACTCCGCTTCAGCCCAATGATGTTGTCTGTGCGTGATGCTCTGCGGCAGGGGATCATTGAAAACATCCTTGACCTCGAAGTTCATCTCAATTTGGAAACACCTTGGCACCTGTTTCCATTTCTCAAGCAAATGGATCGTGTCGGGATTGCGGTGCACTCGATCCACTATCTCGATTTGATCCGATCGTTTCTGGGTACTCCAAAAGCGGTTTGGGCGCAAACACTGGCCCACCCAGCTTCTACTGAATTTGCTCAAACTCGGACGACAGCCATTTTGAATTATGGCCCTTCAGTAAGGTGTGCTCTTTCGATTAACCATAATTATTCAAAGGGGCCGCGCCATCAGGCTGCAGAGATCCGATTTGATTGTGAAAAGGGTGCAGCTTGGGTCAAGCTGGGACTCCTGCTCGACTATCCAAAAGGAGAAGCTGATGAGGTTTGGATTTATCCAAAAGAGGGTTCAGACTGGGAAAAAGCAGAATTTGCAGGGTGCTGGTTCCCAGAAGCCTTCATCGGCACAATGAGCAACCTTCAACGCTTCTCAAAGGGCGAGGATGACAGTTTGCTGACTTCTGTGGAAGACGCCTTTCAAACCATGAAATTGGTGGAAGCTTGCTACCGTTCGAGTGAAGAGGGAGGAACATTGCTCTAGGAATTAGTAATGTTCGGATGTCTTTTGATGAAATTAGATTGGAGGTGATGGGCTTATCGTTTTGAAGGACACATTTCAGAATTCCTGAATGGGGGCCTCATTTTTCTAAGGAGTGAAATTAGATGGCAAATTCCACGAGCATGCAAATCTTCATGGTCTCTCTAGTTGTAGATGACTATGACTCTGCGATCGAGCACTACACAAAAGATTGGGGCTTTGAACTCTTGGAAGATAGTCTCATGGATGGAGGGAAGCGCTGGGTCAGAGTTGCTCCTCCGGGTGGTTCATGCTGCTTATTGTTGGCACAAGCCAGGGACTCTACCCAAAGAGCCGTCATTGGGCAACAAGCAGGTGGACGGGTTTTCTTATTTATGCATGTCTCTGATTTACAAAAGCAGGTTCAGCACCTTGTCGGACGAGGTGTCAAGATGGAAGGTCCGATTCGACACGAGGATTTTGGAAAAGTTTGTGTCGCAGTCGATAAATTCGGCAATCGCTGGGACTTGATTGAACCAAACACTTGATTCGGTGCTAATCAATCAACAGGAGAGCCTTGAGTTGGAATGAAATGAGGCTTTGAAAAGGTTACAGAATCGGCAAAGCCAGCCAGTAATCAGAATGAAGAAGATGAACAACTGATTCGATCAGTGATTCATTGGGTTGACTACTGTGAACCTGGTGAAGAGTGGCAGATGCCACAAGATTGGCTTCCAGATTCAGATGAACTGCACGAAGCTGCGGATTCTTGTGTTCGTCAATGGCACCCCAACCTAATAATCTGGCGAACAGGGAAAGATAGGCTAGTTTGTAAAGTCTGGTTTGGTGCGGAGTCATCACCTTATCGGTTACCACAGAAAACTACGCGACGTTTCCGTGGAACAGATTCAAAGCGTATTCAAACTATGTGGAGTGAAGATAAGCAGAGTTGGTGTCGTTGGGATGCAGTCATTGGAGATTACGTTGCGGCACCAGAACTGAACTCAGAGAGCTGATCTAACAGATAAATCCTAATTGTCATGGATAATAGTATCTGCTAGGTCACGCACTGTTGCAGCCACCAGTGCCTATCTGGGCATCGAGCAAGCCAAGGCACTCGACATCGCCAAGAATTACAAAATGTTTTGAAAAGCGCATTCAATCATTAATTTCAGCAACCAAGGCGGCGTAACTGCCGCAGGTACTGACAGCTCACCCATCCTGACCAAGCAACCCGCCTGACTATAACTGGGACTCCGGTAGCCGTTTTCAGTTCGCCAGCACCCGCGGCTCTGGTGGGCACCTGAAACTTTAGTTGGGAAGTGATTTGGAGAATGAAAGAAATGGTTGCAGTGGGTGATCCGAGGAAGAGCATCGTGGGTTCTGAGAGAACTGTATTGATGAGCCATACCATCAGGAGCTAATTCCTGCTACCCAACTTGCAAAGGAAGCCTGCCGCAGCAGGTATGGATTGGAGATGGGTTGACTCTTCCGCAGGGTCGTTAGAGGAAAAGCCGTACCAATGTGTTTGGCACGGCACTAGAGATGACTGAGGTGATTAGCGGAGTTTAAGATAGAATGAGGTCCCTGGCCCCATTGGGTAGCCCATACTATCAAAATTCGAATATTGATTATCGAACAAATATACTTCTCCATTCTGGCCAGCGGTTAACCCACCATGAAACCGATCGTTATTTGCTCCTTCCCACAGTTTCGTGCCATCACTGCTGTATTTTGCCAATACAGTTTGATTAAAGTTACCAGGTGTTGATCCTGATGTATAACCATGAACATGCGAGTGTACGAAAACATTTCCACTAGCATCGATGAAGGGATGACTCCCAGAATGAATATGATCATATGCTACCGTTACATCGATTACGTCTGACGCCCACTGTTCGATACCATTACTACTGTACTTCGTTAAAGTGTTCCTACGTGTTTTTGTCCCGTTGTCATGCGTTTCTTCGCTCTCTTGGGAACGGTATATGTTTCCAGCGGCGTCGAGTTTTATCGAGGAATCCATGTGCGGAATCTCAGAATCGCTAGAAAATGACTTGGTCCATAGATATGAACCAGCAGTACTGTACTTAATGATTGTGTAGTTTCCATTGAAATAAACACTGCCATCTTGGGCCAGCCTAATTTCCCCATGTAAAGAAGGGACATTATTTTTCCACAGTTCCATTCCTGCATGAGAGTACTTGAACAAGAAAAACGACCCTGTGGTTCCGTCAGTGCTGACAAAGTATACATTGTCCCCATCAACAGTTAGTGAATTCATACTTTCGGAATCCACAGACTTGCGCCATAGCTCAACACCGTCGTTGTTGTATTTAGCGATTTTGTGTTCTGTGCCGATAATACTACTACCATCGTCACCATAAACGTTTTCCTCAGTTTTTATATAAAACCCACCGCTGCTTTCAAAAACCACATTTGCCGAATGGTGATAGTAGGTATTATCGCTCACAAAATCCTTTCTCCAAAGTTTCTCGCCGGTACCGCTGCTGTACTTGTCAATGGTAGTTTGCTGATACCTATCATAAATATGAGTGCTGCTGTCATGAACTTCGACTACTATCCTCCTCGACGTATAGAAATTGCCACTGCTGTCAACAAATACTTCAATTGGGTAATAGCTATGATATCCAACTTCTGTTGTGTATGTATCCTCAACACGCCACTGCTCGACTCCGGCAGTACTAACCTTGAACAGAATGCTATTCAAGGTTTTGTTATCATCGGCAGGTGAGTAGCTATTATAACTCTCGGAAGTGATTCCGTATAAATTACCATGGGTATCGACTATTAATCTATTTGACCCCCACGGATCATGAGTGTGATTTTCAAAATCGCTGGAAAACACCTGGCTCCATTGTTCTGAACCATTATTGTTCAATTTGACAATCTTGGTGTTGGTCGGTCCTGATCCACCATTCATCATAAAATAGAGATTACCATTTTTATCTGTCGTATCGGCAGACAACCGACCATCCCCGTCACAGTTCGTCACGTTGCGGCTCCACACGGCATGCTCACCGAAGGCACTCCTTGTTGGTGATTCAACACCACTATCGCAGTCCATGTAAACAGTTGGTCCGTTGCTATTATTTCCGGAGGGAGGCGGAGCAGCCGTGCTACCACCACCCGTATCACTTGAGACTTGTTCACCTTCCAATACGGAGCAGCTAACAGATAAAGAAGCTGCGATAATTGTGGCAAGTAAGATTTTCATAACAGTTCCTCTGTTAGCTGGGTTGGATTACCTTGTTGACGTATACATGCGGAACAAGGTCTGAATCATTCAAATGTTTCAAATATGAGACACGATGATCAAACTATAAATCAACCCATCAAAGTTGGGGAGGACGACTGGGGAAGGAACTGGTGTGCAGAAACTAATTGAAGGTATATAAAGATATCAAATTACTGATATCTAATGTTTAAATTAGTTCAATGATTTCTTAGTGGGTGGTGAATATTTTGTTGTTCGTACTGTTAGAAACAGAGATATTCAGTTGGAAAGAAGTCTCAGAAAGAATCTTCATAAAAATAATTGTATTTGATGAAAGCAGATAAGCTAGCAAAACAAAAATGACTCTTACCCTTCGATAGGGCCGTCGAACATCACGCTAGCCGGTGCAGATGTGAACAATCAGCTTCTGAAGCTCATCTGGAGCCATCACAACCAACGCCTTTCCTTTTCCCGTTCGTACCGAGCCTGCCGCTTATACTTCCGCTCCATCTCTTCTATCGTAGGCATCACCGGATCTGGAACATCCAAAAGCCAGCGGAGTTCCGCAAAAGCCATCATATCCACCGGATGATTCTTGGTACTCAGGAAGCGCCGCCAGCGATCACGCTCTCGTTCCGGCCAGGTCATCATTTGCAGGCTACTGTCACCACTGTCACTAATGACATTAGCGAGAAATAACACCATCACGGCTGATTTGGGTACGGGTACTTGATCGTTTTCCCAGCGCACCACGGTACTGCGAGAAACACCGCAAGCATCAGCCAACTGGGCCTGTGTCCAAGGTAGAGCCAAGCGATATTCACGAAGCCACTGGCTGCGCGATGGACTACAGAAGAAGTCTGGATCTAGATCGACCAACGAAACTGGAGCGGGCATTGAGGCGTCTCCTACTCAGGGCGAAAGCAAGGTGGGTGGGGCATAAAATCAAGGTGCAGCGAACGTAGGTATATCTGGTTCCCAGTCACGGGGGAAAATTGCTATGGGCCGCAGGCTGCGACAGTGTGGGTTATTTTTGGCGGGGGAGAGATATCTTCCAAGGCGAAAACAACAAAGTTGTCTCGCGCGTAGTGCTGCCAGTTAAGCAACCTGAATTTAAAGTCTTTGGAAGAAATGTTGGTGATCGAATGACGGCCGTGGCCCAGAAGGATACGAGGGTGGCTTTGCACCACTCCCGCAGAGACTGAATGAGAGTTTTTCTAGTGCTTTGGTTTCTTATTCGTGTTGGGTGATTACACTAGGAAAATTTATTAATGCTGCATCAGAAACGGGAGTGAAGGTACCGGTTTCGACTTTAACGCCAGCATCAATTCGCCTCTGAGTCAGTTCTTCATCAGCCTGGAATTTCTTGAGATGTTCCATGGATTCAAAGTGAAGGACACCATGCAATTTGGTTTCGTCATCGGCTTGAGGTCCTACGCAGATCATGGTCATTCCGTATTCCTTCATTTTTTCACCACTTTCTTTGACCATATCTTTCCAGACTTGGAAACCTTTTGTGATTTCAATCGTAGTAAAAACAAGCATGGGTGCCTTTCAGTAGATAGTTTTTTTAGGCTAGATGTTGCCTAGCCAAGGAGTGCGCTGGACCTAATTCAGATCTTAGGTGGGGGATACGGTGGGGGAAAAGAATCAGACTAAGCAATATCTGCTGGGAAAGCTTTGAATTGAATGGTTTTTTTCGTGGCGGGGTCGACGGGGCTCGAACCCGCGACCTCTGGCGTGACAGGCCAGCGTTCTGACCAACTGAACTACGACCCCGTAACGGAAGGGAGCTTTTTTCATTGGGAGTGGTGGGCGCTACAAGGATCGAACTTGTGACCTACGGTTTGTAAGACCGTCGCTCTCCCAGCTGAGCTAAGCGCCCAACGAAAAAGAAGAAGAATATGATCTGTTTTTTTGGAGTGCAAGCTTTTTTTATACTTTAGCAGATCGGACCGATACCAAGGAAGAAGCAATAAAACAGACAACCCCAAAGCTGATAAAGATGTCAGCAAAGTTATTGACAAAAAAACTAACCTCAAACCAACGGAAGTGGAAAAAGTCCGTAACGTGCCCGAACCAACCTCTATCTACAAGATTGCCCATCGCTCCAGGTAAAATCCAAGTTAGCCCCTGCTTGGTCCATTCATCCAGTTCAAGCCAATAGCGCAGTTGATAAATGATCATCCCAGCAATTGCGAGGACAGATATTCCAATGAGCAGAGGGAGCCGGATCGAATCGTCTAAATCTGAGAGAAAACTAAAACTGACTCCACGATTCTGCACGTGGGTCAGGTCAATCAAATTAGGGATTAAGGTTGTCAATTCATATAGGGGGACGTTTGCTCTGATCCAAATTTTCGAGACGAGATCGATTGCCAGCAAAACGGCAATGATGACCGCGGAATGCCATAGTCTCATCAGTCTTTTCCCATCCAGGGGAGGTTTGTAATTTTTGATAGCGAGTAGGCTTTCTGTTCTCGATTATGCAGGTCTCGGATCACGACTTCATCTCTGTTGAGTTCATCTGGAAAACAAAACATGGCAAAAGCTACTCCCAAATTGTTGGCTTGTTGCAGGGCTTTTTGCATTTTCATTGGCCCGAATTGGGTCTGAACTTTGAGTCCAACATCTCTTAGCTGATAGGCAACGCGCATCGCCATTTCATCATGTTGGGAATCGAGAGCAAAGATCACCAGATCCAGTTCTTGTTTCAAGTCCGGGAGTTTCTTGGTTTCCTCCAGAATCTCCAAAATGACAACATCTCCAAAACCAAAACCAACAGCGGGAATGGCTGGTCCTCCGAAGGCGGAGAGGAGGGAGTCATAGCGACCTCCCCCACTGATCGCACGTGAAGATTTTGTGGGAGTGTTGACCTCAAAGACCGTACCTGTGTAGTAGGATAAGCCTCTGACAATCGAGATATCGAACTGTAGGTAAGCTCCTAATCCCATTTTCTGAAACTGATCTAAAATGTTTTTCAGTTCATTGAGAACAGCTTGATTTTCCAGTCGCTCAGCCACAGCTTCAAAATCAGGTAATTCAAGGAATTGGATAAGTTGAGAAGCTTGATGGTCGCTAAGTCCCTGATTCGAGAGTTCAGAGCGCAGAGCTTCAACAGGCAATTTGTCCCTTTTGTCCAGGACAACGAGCACGGAGTTTTGTAGATCCTGAGGTACCTTCAACTGTTCCAGCATGGCGTTCAGTATGCGCCGATCATTGATGAATATTCGAAAATCCTCTGAATCAAGTCCTAGTTCCTTCAAGGATCGAATGAGGGTGCTCATGATTTCTAATTCAGCGAGAATCGTGGGTTCCCCAATGATGTCCAAATTCCATTGGTAGTGCTCACGTTTTCTACCTCGAGTCATCCTTTCGTACCGAAAGCATTGGGGGATTGAGAACCAGCGTACTGGGTAACTCAGAGATTTTTGCTTCTGTAGAATCATTCTTGCCAACGATGGCGTCATCTCTGGGCGTAGGCTCAACCTGCGAGCGCTGTTGTCTTCGAAGTTGTACAATTGCTGGCTAATCTCATCCCCTGCTTTCCGAATATATAAGGCTTCGTGCTCTAAAACACAGGCATCATATTCTTCAAAACCAGCTTGCTGTGCAGACTTACGCCATGTGTTGAAAAGCCAATTGCGGAGTCGTAACTGTGGAGGGTAAAAATCGCGAGTACCTTTGACCGGTTGGAGATCAATCATGCTCAGTTAGTCAATCATGGAAAGCGTATTCGGAAATTTTCTGAAAATCTTGCCAGGCCTCAGTCATTGCGTTGGGATTTCTGAGTAAGTAGGAGGGGTGGAAAGTTGGCAGGATATTCCAATCACGATATTTTTTTAGGCTTCCTCGTGATTTTGTGATTCCAGGACTGCCAGGCAGCAGAGCTTGGGTGGGGACATTGCCGAGAGTAACGATCAACTTGGGGTTCACCAACTCTATCTGACGTTCTAGAATCCCCATACAATGGGCGATTTCATCAGACGTAGGATTTCTGTTATTTGGGGGTCTGCACTTCACAACATTAGTCACATAAACATCTTCACGATCCAACCCAATCACATCAATCATTCGATCCAAAAGTTTGCCGGCTTTTCCCACGAATGGAAGACCAAGCCTGTCTTCATCTGCTCCAGGGCCTTCCCCTACGAACAGCAATAAACTTCCATCATTACCTGAACCAAAAACGAACTGATTTCTTGTTGGTCCAAGTGTGCAACGTTGACACTCCGAATTTTGCTGACAGAGCCCAGAGAGTGTTTCGACTTTTGAGTGACCCCGAAGCTCATTTTGAAAACCCTTGATCGATTCGGGTTCCCTGAAGACTGGTACTTTAGAGGAAGGTGGGCAGAAATCTAAGTCACTGGTGTTAGTCACTTCTTCGCGCGCTTGTGCACATGAGATCGCTAATTGCTGCTTCAAATTTTGCAAACTGACGGCATTTTTTTCCGATTCCCTGAGCTCCGCAAAATTTAGTTCTTTTCCCGAATCACCAGCATTATGGGGAACTAGCTCATATAGCCCGTCGATCAGTTCACTTAGTTCAACTTTTGGAAGCGACTCCTGGTTCAGGTAGTGACAATCTTTTTTCTGCAGCCACTTCAGCTGATTTTCTAGATAAAGTAGCAGGGTAGGGTAATCCACAGAAAAAGCTTTGTGGGTGAGAATTTAGTTAAGTAGTGAGAAGTCAAACAGAAGTTTCATTTTGATTCAAAACCGAATCTTATTGATCAATCATGATGCCATGTCCGGGATGCTTTGCAAGAAATGAATCTAAAGAATGTAACGACTAAGGTCTTGATTTTTCAATAAACTTGAAACTCTACCTTGTATGTATTCGGGAGTGATTTTAATGGTCTGACCACTCAGTTTAGGGGCTTCAAAACTTACTTCTTCAAGTAATTGCTCCATAACCGTGTGAAGTCTTCGGGCACCAATATTTTCAGATTCTTCATTGATTACGAAGGCAATCCGTGCGATTTCGCGAATTGAATCTTCCGAAAATTCTAGCTCGACCTCTTCGGTTTGCATTAGCATGGTGTATTGCTTGATCAAAGCGTTCCGAGGTTCTGTGAGTATTTTTACAAAATCTTTTTCGCTGAGTGCCTTAAGTTCCACACGGATTGGGAATCTACCTTGTAGTTCAGGAATCAAGTCTGATGGTTTTGCCAAGTGAAAAGCCCCAGCGGCAATGAACAGAATGTGTTCAGTACGAACAGGGCCATACTTCGTATTAATGGTGGAACCTTCAACGATAGGCAAAAGATCTCTTTGAACCCCCTCGCGGGAGACATCGGGCCCTTGAGTAGCCCCTCTTCTACTTGCGACTTTGTCAATTTCATCAAGAAAAACGATGCCAGTTTGTTCCACCCTAGTAACCGCCTCTCTTGAAACCTCATCCATATCAATCAATTTACTAACTTCTTCTTGCTGAAGAATAGTTTTGGCCTCAGCAATTTTGGTTTTTCTACGCTTCTTTCGCTTGGGCATGAAATTCGAGAGCATATCCCGGATATTCATGTCCATATTGTCGTTCATTGAAACGGGCATGAACTCAAGCATTGGAGTGTTGCCCCGCTCCGCAACTTCTAAATCTATCTGTTTATCGTCCAGCAGACCATCACGAAGTTTTTGACGAAATTTCTCTCTTGTTCCCTGATTTCCTGGTACGCCTTGCTCATCTTTTTGAGGATTCGGTAGTAAAAGATCCAGCAAGCGATCCTCCGTAAGCAGCGCTGCCTCTTCAGTTTTTCGGTGCATGTGTTCTTGCTTAACCATACCAATTGCGGCCTCTGTTAAATCTCTTATCATCGATTCTACATCTCTACCTACATAGCCAACTTCAGTAAATTTTGAGGCTTCTACTTTTAGGAAAGGAGCATTGACGAGCTTGGCAATCCTTCTTGCGATCTCAGTCTTACCAACACCAGTCGCACCAATCATGATTATATTTTTTGGTAGGATTTCGTCCTTAATATCTTCAGGAAGCTGCATCCTACGCCATCGGTTTCTGAGGGCTACTGCAACGGCTTTTTTAGCGTCGGATTGACCAATGATGTATGAATCTAGGGCCTCAACGATTTCGTGTGGTGTCTGATTGTGTTCTGGTAGTTGAATTTCCATGAAAACTATTGGGGTTTGGTGGTTAAATCTCAATTTCTTCAAATTGAATTTGGCTATTGGTATAAATGCAAATATCAGCAGCGATCTGCATAGATTTCTCTGTGATTTCCCTTGCCTCCATTTCTGAGTCGATGAGTGCCCTTGCTGCAGATAGTGCGTACATTCCTCCTGAGCCAATTCCGATCAAGCCATCGTCAGGCTCGATTACATCTCCATTCCCTGAAATAATCAAAGATGCCTCTTCACTACAAACTGCGAGCAACGCTTCAAGACTTCTTAGCATTTTATTCGTGCGCCACTCCTTCGCCAATTCGACGGCAGATCTTATGAGTCGCCCGTTGTATTGCTCCAGCTTCTCATCAAATTTTTCAAAAAGCGTAAACGCGTCGGCGGTAGAGCCAGCAAATCCTGCGATGACTTTGCCATCAAAGGTTCTGCGAATTTTTCTCGCTGAGGCCTTGGTAACAGTATTTCCCATTGAAACCTGGCCATCTCCAGCCATCACGACACGATTGTTTTTCCTAACAGAAAGTATGGTGGTCATAAATCAATTTAAAATAATTACCAAAAAACGGACTAATTTGATTCGAAGTAAAACTCACGAAAGTATTGCCAGCCTGTCCAAAGAGTCACACCCGTAGAAAACCAAAGTAAAACTATACCAATCTCATGGCAGGGAAGCCACATTGTTGGATAGTGAATCATCAGAAATCCCACTGCGAACATTTGGGAAAATGTTTTCAATTTTCCTCCAGAGTTGGCTGAGATGACTCTCCCCTCAGCCGCTGCAACCGACCTTAGACCTGTGATAGCAAGCTCTCTCATTAAAATCAAAGTGACCAGAGCACCTGGTGCCCGATCCACTTCGACAAGGGCAATCATGAGTGAAGCCAACAAAATTTTATCAGCTACCGGATCTAGGAGTTTTCCTAAACGACTGGTATTGTTTTGATATCGAGCCAGAACTCCGTCCCAATAGTCTGTCAGGCAAGCTAAGACATAAAGAACCCAGGTTGCGAACAAGATCCAATGGTCTTCTCGATAGACATAGATCAATCCGTAGAGGATTGGGACAATAAAAATTCTTAGCAGAGTCAATTGATTAGGAGTCACCCAACGTGAAAAGAACGATAATAATTTGGATGACATCCTGCTTGCTGTCTATGTTGAGATTAGGTTATATTGCAAAGTTAGTTTTAAAATTTATTCTATTCGATCCGTCATGTCTATCCTCAATTCAGGATAGACCATCGCGGCTAAGTTTTTTGTAGATCATTTTGAAAATTTAGGAAGCAGCTTGGAAGTTGGAGTTTTGGGATGGAGTTACAAGAAAACCTCAGTTGAGTTGAGGGACAAAATTGCCCTTTCAACTGTTGAGCAAGCCGAACTAGCTGATCGACTAAAAAACTCGTTGCCAATCGAAGAATTAACGATCCTATCAACCTGCAATCGTACAGAATTCTATTTTTCTGCGAGAGAAATCAAACCGATTTCCAGTGAACTATTAGGATTTTTGGTAAAACGTTGGGACTTAGAAGAATTAAAAGATCAAGCCTACCAAATACAAAATGTTGAGACGGCTCGGCACCTATTCAGGGTAGCATCTAGCCTCGATTCGATGGTCTTGGGTGAACCGCAAATACTGGGTCAACTCAAAGAAGCATTCCAAAGATTTCAGGATCTAGGGTGGGTTGGTGGGAGATTCAACTATCTGTTCCCGAATGCATTTCATACTGCAAAAAGAGTTCGAACAGAGACAGGGATTTCAAACTATGCTGTTTCCATAAGCTTTGCTGCGGTAGAACTTGCCAAAAGAATTTTTAGCGATTTGAGTCAGCAGCGAGTTCTCATTATTGGTGCTGGAGAAATGGCAGAATTGGCACTTCAGAATCTGAAGAGCCACGGTGTTGCAGATGTAATGGTAACGAACCGCACCTATGCAAATGCTGAAAATTTGGCTGAAAAGTTTGCAGGTACAGCCATACAGTTTGAACAGCTTGAGAATCGGCTGTGTGAAGCCGATATCATTATTTCTTCCACAGGGGCAAGGCACTTTGTATTAACTCAGTCGATGGTTCGGAAATGCCTAAAAAACCGAAGAGGAAGGGCCATGTTTTTCATCGACATTGCGGTACCACGAGACATTGAGCCAGAAATAAACGACCTGCCTGGAGCGTACTGTTACGATATTGACGACTTACAGAATGTTGTTCAGAAGAACCAAGAAGAAAGGATAAGACAAGCCGAACAAGCTAATAGAATTTTAGAAGATGAGATTGCTAGGGTTCAAGATTGGTTTTTGACAAGATCTGTTGTCCCTACGATTCGTAAAATACGCAATGAATTTGAACATATTAGTCAGGCAGAATTAGAAAAAACTCTCCTCCGCTTATCACATTTGAGCGATAAAGACAGAGAATTGGTAACCAGTCTCGTCCATAGAATTACGCAAAAAATCCTTCACAAGCCCACAATTAATATGAAAGTCTTGTCTAAAGAAGAAGACAGGTCGCTTCAGCTTCAAGTTTTGCTAGATGTTTTTTCCGAAAAGGAAGGCAATAACAAATTGTTGGATGAGAAAAAACCGAATCTGAAGTTGGTGAGAGGGGCAAAATCCTGATGATATTACGGATTGCCACTAGAGAAAGTCGACTGGCTCTTTGGCAAGCGAACTGGGTTCGTGAAAAGATTCTAGCAGAATTCCCCGAGCTCTATGTCCAATTAGTTCCCATGACAACTGAGGGAGATCAGAGGCTTGATCGTTCACTTGCCGATCTAGGGGGGGAAGGGCCTTTTTATCAAGGAATTGGAGCAAGCTCTCTTAGATCACAGAGCAGATCTTGCCGTTCATAGCATGAAAGATCTAACCACGGAGTTCCCACAGTTTTTGGAACTTTCAGTGATCACAGAGAGGGACGACCCAAATGATGCGCTGGTTTCAAACAAGTTTTCTAACCTAATTCAGCTGCCAGATGGGGCTGTGATTGGCACGAGTTCATTGAGAAGAAAGTCTCAATTGCGACATTTTTACCCAAATCTGAAGATAAAAAATTTACGGGGAAATTTGGATACGCGACTTAGAAAATTAGATAATGGAGAGTATGATGCAATTATTCTTGCTGTCGCAGGATTAAAGCGATTAGGCCTGAAAGAAAGAATCGCTCAAGTGATCCCTCACTCTGTAATGCTTCCGGCTATTGCTCAGGGAGCTATTGGAATAGAAACGCGTTCAGGTGATCAAGATACACTTCAATGGATAAAGCAGTTGAAGCACACAAAAACGGAGAGAGAATTGATCTGTGAACGTACGGTCCTCTCCGGCTTAAGCGGCAATTGCCATGTTCCCATTTCAGGATTTTGCGTTGAAAAGAAAGGAGAACTCTATCTTGAAGCAAGAATCGGAGATCCTGATGGCATTGAATTGCTAGTGGCTAGTGGAACTGGACTACTCGAAGAACCTGAAAAACTTGGTAAGGAGGTGACTAATCAATTAATCAAACAGGGAGCCGATAAGATACTTAAATTATTTAGAAGTTAACAGTGGACCTGCCTCTGAACGTCTATGCCCTTCAAGACTTTACCCTTCAAAATTTTGCCAAAAGAAAATGTCTCTCTGATAAAAGTTCCTCTCTAACGTTCGAAGAACTTTGGAACTCTGTTGATATCAAAAGTATAGATTTTCGTCATAAAAGTCCAAAAGCCCCAATCGCAATATTCGCTGAAAATTCAATCTCCACTCTCATCAATATCTTCGCAATTTGGAAAGCTGGTGGAGTCGTTGTTCCGCTGAATCCAAAGCTCTCCAGCTCCCAGAAAGATAAACTTTTAGAGCAAATTCGTCCAGAAAGAGTAATTCAATCCAAAGAAAATCAAATAAGCGGTTATGAGAAATCTGATTTTCTCCCAGATGAAGTAGACTTATTAATCGCGACTTCTGGGAGTACAGGACTCCCAAAGTTGGTTGCGCTCACCATTGCCAATTTCATTTGGAGCGCTCATGGTTCGTCTGAAAATATAGCTGTTGACCCAAATGACACCTGGCTGATCAGCCTACCCTTATTTCATGTGGGAGGGATGTCCATTATTTTCAGGACTATGCTAGCAGGCGCAAATGCGATCATTTCTCCTAAGATTCTGGATGGGGATTTCATTGATCAGCATAGAATTACACATTTTTCATTGGTAGCTACTCTACTGGATCGCTTTATTCAAACTGAAGTTTCTTTGAATAAAGTGACAAAGGCCATCCTCGTAGGTGGATCGAAAATACCCCAGGCCCTCATTCAAAAATCTATTGATTTGAATCTACCGATTCATATCAGTTACGGATGTTCCGAAATGGCTTCTCAGGTTTGTACTACATCTAAAGAAGCAACCATTGATGAACTGATGACAGCTGGAAAAGTATTGGCCGGCCGTCAGGTGAAAATTAACCAAAATGGGAGGATTCAACTCAATGGAAAAACAAGGTTCCTAGGATATTGGCAGAATCAAAAACTTTTAAGACCATTTGATCATAATGGTTGGTTTACCACCAATGATCTAGGCGTGATTGACAAAAATGGATTTTTGAAAGTAATTGGAAGGACAGATCGGATGTTTATTTCAGGTGGTGAGAATATTCACCCTGAACAAATTGAGCAGGCTTTAATTAATGTCGAAGGCATCATGAAAGCCCTAGTTATTGATATGCCCAGTGAAACTTATGGATCCCGTCCGGTGGCTTTTTTGCAAGGACAGAAAAATTATAGTGACCCAGAACTAAGAGAATTACTTAGTAAAAACCTGATGCCTTTCCAGATTCCTGATGTTTTTCTTGATTGGCCCTCTCAGGAATTTTCTCTAAAACCTAATCTAGACCAGTTCCGGCGAATTGCCCAAAAAAGAATTTCCTTACGTAACTGAAATGCAGAGAAAAAAATTATTTTCTTCAATCTTATTTATCTTTCTACCCTTCACAATCTGGTCTTCTGAGAGGACTAGCCGACCTGTTCAGTTACAACTAGTCAATTTTAGCGGAGTGGCATTGGGATATCACGTCTCAGATTCGATTTTTATTGGATACACCTATGTCTCTTCAATGGATCTGACATTGGAACCTCAGAATCCAAGCACACTTTATGGTCAAGACTACGTTGAAAAGGTGAATGTAGAAGAAAAGCAGGACCAAGCTCTTGAATTACGGATAAGTCCCTTTGAAAACGGGCTATATTTTTCTATCGGGGCTCTTTCAACTGGAAGCAAATATCAAGAAGTCACCTTTGAAAAAAGAAATCGTGTTTTACCTAACGAGACTCAACTTTCCAAAACTGAAATTACTGTGGTAACTAAGTTAGAGCCCTGGAGTGGAGTGGGCCTAGGATTGGGATATACGGCCATTTGGGATTTTGGTCTTTCGATTGGGCTTGGACTGATTTTTTCCCCTGTTCAATTGGAACCTGAGGTGACTGTGACGTCTAATCCGGATATGTCCGCAGCAGATAAACAATCTTTAAAAGAGCGAGTTGAAAAAGATTTTGGGAAGCCGAATCCATCCCTTGGTTATTTAGCTATTGGATACAATTTTTAGGGATTAGCCATGAAGTTATCTCTGGTTCTCTTTTTAAGTTTTTTTGTTTTATTCGGGTGTACTCGGTCGGATAACTTTCGGCTTCGGGCATTAGCTCCCATGCAAGAACAATCCAGTGCTGATAATCTAGTTTCCTCTGAAAAATTTGGTGGAGTGATTACGTCGTCTGGCATTAGAACAACTGGTAGATCTTACTCTGTGGTTTTCAGCGGGCTTTCAGTCGGATTCACAGAGATCAGTACAGACCGTTCTATTCGAAGTAAGGTAGGCAATGATGTGATTTTGGATGAGTTCTTTACCACTAACGCAAAATATAATGAACTTGGGGTAATGTTTGGTGATGAATTAACATTAACGTTGGGGGTCGGTGGGCTTGTATCTGGTTCTGCAGAGTTAAAACTGGATTACGGATCATCCCTGAATGCTGTTGTGAACGAAGAAATTATCAGATCAACTAGCCCCTCGGGAAACTCTGCTTTTTTTACTTTCGGTTATGATCTACAACCCTTCGAAATACTTGCAGGTTGGCGATGGAATAACTTCAAAGCCAGTTTAAGTTCTTCCAACACAAGTCTTGAAGCTCTTTCAGATGGAGGAAGTTTAAGTTACCCTTCAAAATCCTTCTCTAGACAGACTACCCAAGTGACAGCGGGTTTAGGCATGTCTTTCTAAATTAATGGCGCCTGTCTTGGAACTGGATTGGGATAAAGAAATATTATTGTTTGGCATTAAGAAGTTCATTTACTTCACAGGATTGACAGCTAAGATTAGTTGGGTTGGAAAAGAGATTACTGATGAATTGATGGAGAAGAGTCAGCCATTTATAATTTGTGCGTGGCATCATGATATTTACTTCAGTAGTTGGCTTCTAAAAGACTTTGAACTAACTGCTTTGATCAGTTCGTCAAAGGATGGTGAGTACATCAATCAAATATTGAGTGGCTTCGGATTTAGGGCTGTAAGAGGCTCAAGCACTAGGGGGGGAATTGGTGCAATGAAACAGCTTGTCCGCTGCCTTAAAGACGGGAATGCGGTTGCGATTACCCCCGACGGTCCTCAGGGACCAATCCACAGAGTTCAGGAAGGGATCGTTGCCCTTGCTAAAATGACAGGAGTCCCGATTATCCCATGGATATATGAAGCAAGTTCATGCTGGAAGCTAAATAGTTGGGATAGTCATAAAATCCCAAAGCCATTTACAAAGATCAGAAGTGTTGTTGGCCAACCTCTCTATGTCCCGAAATCAGCTTCTAGTTCTGATTTTGGGAAATATTGTGGGCAATTAGAGATGTTGATGAATGATCTAATACCTGAACTCAAACAACTGAACTAATCTGCTTAATGACAATTTCAAGAGCAACTAAGGCCATCACGATAGACATGATCTTGCCAATTCGTCTCCTCCAAATTTCATCAGAAATTTGAAAAAGAGAGGTGGAAGCAACCAAAACGACGAGGATATACCAAACCGCATCGATGACCCCCACCATGGCAGCCAAACCCACCCAGTTAAGCCATCCAGATATAGTCCCAAGACTTGGGCTAAAAATAGCCAGAAAAAAAAATGTGATCTTTGGATTGAAAAGAACAATTAAGAGTCCCGTCCAAACGGAGGTCTTGTCTACCTGATCAGGTGAATTATGAAATGATTTTTTAGGCCAGCTTTGTAGCGCTAGCCAACAGAGTAAGCCAGCACCACCAATTTCTAAGATGCTTTCAATGAAAGAATAACTTTGTAGAGCCAGGCTTGTAGTAGTCACCACGAGAAGTGCGTAGCTTCCGACACCTAATCCATGTAGTAAGGCAGTGTAGATTCCAGTTGACTTACCCCCTGACAGTGTATTGTTTAAGATCACTGCTAAGCTGGGACCTGGGCTCATCGCTCCCAAAGCACACAATAAAGCGATTTTAAGCCATTGTTCTATTTCCAAATGAAATTAAGTTCTATAGTTTCAAAGGCGGGATTGCTCAAGAGTCTCTGTTCAGGTTCATATAAATTTCACCATGGGTTGAGATTTTGAGACCCAAAAGGTGATTATGCAAAGATTTTCCTCAAAGTAAAAATTGTTTACTCAGATTGCTTCCGAAATGCTTTGCAGGGATCTTCCATGTCCTGTCTAGGGGTAAACCAAAGATAGTCAAAATCCTGTCTGAAAGCTCTGCCATTAATTTCAAACTCAGGCAAATAACTCTCAATTGATGAAGGTTCTTGACTAATTTCCATCATCGAGAAATTGATCTGTTTGGTTTCAGGGCGAAGATATGCAACACGCTCTGGAATCCCCATACTGTGCCTCAGGTGCCCAAATCCGATGATCATCACCACTGGGTTTTGAGGGTTTGCCTCGAGGGTGTTGACGATAGATTGAGCCATTGCGTCGTTGCGAGCGATCCATGCCTGGTACATTCTTCGATACATCTCCTCATTTCTATAGCCACAGTGGGCGTTTGTAAATTCCTCCAACATTAACTCCTCATAATCAGAGTCGTTTAAACCAGTGTCCACTAAAAGTGACAATTCTGTTGGATGAAGATTCTCGACCCCAACTCGGGTTATACGAGATGATAACCCCCAAGGAATGTCTGTGGCGAATGTAGGGAGTTGATTTTTGCGGGCCAGCTCAATCAACTTGAAGTAAAAACTCCATTCTTCATCGGAGCGATGATCCCAACTTAGAGCTTGGCGAAGAACTGACTCAGGATTGTGGTCGTTCGACTTCATGTTCATTATTGGTGCAGAGGGTTGGGTGAAATCCATCAACAAACTTGTCTGTCCAGTTGTGAAAAATTCAAAACCTATCGAAGGGCGTTTCCCTTTGCTGATCAAGGCTTCAAGTATCTGTAATTGTATTTCATGTTGACGCACGTTGTCATGCTTTTCCCCTAGATAAATCACTTCTGCGCCAAGAAAATGCTCAATAAGTTCTTCCTGTTCGATAACTTTTCTGGACTGAATATTCCAGATTGTTTCCAAGAGCGGATCTTCTGAGGCTTGACTAGAAGTAAGACCAAAAAGATAGAATATGAAACTGAAGAGGCAGAATTTGGGAACTAGTGAATTCATGAATCGGGTTTCAGATAAGGTTGAAAACGCAATTAAACTCAAAAAAAATCTTAAAAATGTCTCAAGAAATCCCAATTGAAGATTTATCTCAAGGTCTTTCTGCTATTGAAGTCAAAAGATATAGCAGACATCTCAGTCTTTCTGAAGTTGGGCCAGAAGGGCAGCAAAAGCTCAAGAAAAGTAAGATTCTGATCGTTGGTGCTGGAGGTCTGGGATGCCCTGTAGGACTTTATTTGGCTGCAGCAGGTATAGGTCAATTGGGGATAATTGATCATGATGTCGTCGAAATTTCTAATCTGCAAAGGCAGATTGGCTATTCCGAAAAAAATATTGGGTTACCGAAAACTAAATCTTTGGCTGAGACTTTAACCAATATTAACCCTCAATTGAGAGTGGAACAGATTTCGGAAAAGTTGCAGCACAACAATGCTCTTCAAATTGTTCAAAGGTACGATGTCATCGTGGACTGTTCTGATAATTTCCCCACTCGATATTTGGTTAATGATGCGGCGTTCTTCGCCAACAAGCCTTTGGTCTCTGCATCAGTACACAAATTTCAGGGGCAACTCACTGTATTTTGGCACAAATCAAAGGGAGGGTGTTATCGTTGTCTCTACCCTGTAACTTTACCTGAATCAATGGCTCCTACCTGAACGGAATCAGGAGTCCTGGGCGTGCTCCCAGGCACAATGGGTCTACTGCAGTCAACTGAGGTGCTGAAGTTGGTTTTAGGGATTGGGAGTGAGATGGTAGGTCAACTTTTGCTGTATGATGCCTTGGAAGTAGATTTTCGAAAGATACATGTTCCCAAAGAGAAAACTTGCCAGCTTTGTGGCGTAAATCCAACAATCAAAGCATGGTCGGATGCTGGGGAAGTCCCTGTGATTGAGGAAGTTGGATCTGACGAGAGAAAAAATAATTCTGATCAAGTTTCTGCCCATTGGTTGAGTGATGCACTACGAATTGGGAAGCAAATCAGGTTGGTTGATGTTCGAGAGCCTCATGAATGGGATATTTGCCGATTGAAGGGAGCCGAGCATCATCCGGTAAGCAAAATTCAAACAGATAAATTTTCTAAAGACTTAGAGACAATAATCGTCTTCTATTGCCATAGAGGTGTTCGATCTGAGAGGACTTTAAGGATTTTCCAAGAACTTGGCTATGAAAATTGTCGAAGTCTAATTGGAGGCATTGACGCTTGGGCTGAAGCAATTGAATCAGAAATGCCCCGCTACTGAAGGATTCTTCAAGACTATCTGTATGGAACATCCCAATGCGGCATCATAGGTTCTAAGCCGGCATTCAAACCATCAATTTGCTCAATAATAGAAGTTAGTACCTCAGAAGCAAGCACACCATCTGGATAAACAAGCAACAACGGGAAATGTTCAGTTTGTCCAAAGTTCCTTTTGATCTCCTTGTTGAGGCGATCGACTCTCAATAAATAGGATATGAAAACAGGGTTTTCCCCCTTTACTTCTCTGAGTAAATCCTCTAAGGCAATCCTTTCTTCTCTATTGGAGAAAAGGTTGTAATACTCTATATAGTCGCCAAGACATTTGATGTAGATAGGTTCTACATACTCTGGCGCACCAATCCATTCAAACTCAACCTGACGCTTTTCAATTATCTCATCGGGAGTAAAGCGGCTTATTATCAAAAAACTGATTGATAGGAATGCTAATACTCCCATTGTGCTCAGCAGAACACTGAGAAACGGAAAGAGTGGAACTGAAGGATTTGGTGCTCTCCTTCGCATTATACTTCGGGTTTGTTGAGGCTGAAATCTCGCTGCTTCGAATCTGATGGTATTTCTGCAGATTTTTCAGAAATTTTTATTCCAAGTTCCATGTTATTTGATGAAATCAGATCAATTTCAACTTCAGATGTTTCAACTTCATATTCCAAGGCTTCTGGTGAATCTGATTTGTTATCAGGTTCTGAGGGTGATTTATGAATTACTTCATCACTATAATCTCTGAGCAGAGGTTGCATGCCCTGAATTTGAGCCTGAAGTACTTCTGAGTTTTCTGAAACTGAGGTCAAAACTGGGGCGATTCTTTTAAGCCAGTTTTCTGTGAAATCATTAAGTGTTGAAAGATGTTCATTCGTTCTATCTTTCAGTTCTTCATCACCAGGATTAACATGAAGATTTGGTAATAATTCATCTAAACAATACTCTTCAACTTTAAGCAGAAGATCCTCCTGACTTTTTCGCAGTAGAGAAGAAAGAAGCATAATTGGAATAACGCTTACAAGAGCCAGAAATGTGGTATTGAAAGCGATAGAGAGACCACTTGTTACCCCACCCAGAGCGGATCTCATCTGGCCACCAATTGCAGCTGTATCCATACTGCGAACAAAGGTTGAAAACTCTCCCACTGACTGCCCAATACCAAAGACAGTTCCTATGAATCCAAGAATGGGAATTGCCCAAATGAGGACATTGATTAGGGTATATCCGTTCTGAAGCCTGTTGAAATCGATTTCTGCTTGGTAATTCAAGATTTGATGCAACTCTTCTTTTTTGGGAACAACCCTCAGATAGTGAAGAATTCTGCGGACTCTTATGAAAAGAACGCTTATTTGAAAGCGCTTGATCCGTTCTTTTGCTAGATAAGTTCCGATCTGCTCAATCCTACTATCAACATCTTTGACAAATATTCCCTCAGATAGGGAATCAGTTAATTCTTTCTGGCGAAAGGCTAAGTAAGTTTTGAGTTGGAGCCGATGATGTCTCCATTTGAAGAAAACCAGAAATATGGCCCAGCAACTCAGGCCGAAAATTAGTTCTGATATACGACCATCTAGAAGTTCATGAATGTAGTCGCTTTTGATCTGAGGAAGAGGAAAAACTAGATAGAAAACTGAGGTGAAAATTAGTGCTAGTACCAGTGATCTTAGAAGATCTATCAGATCTGAGGAGGAGCGTTCGGCTAGATAAGTCCCACAAATTTGGCAGTAGATCGCTTCATCAGGGTTGTTCCGGGAACAATTCAAACATTTCATCCAGTTCCTTTATTTTTCAATTGCTGCAGATATTCCTCCCATTCCAGTGGAAGTAAATAGCTTTTCTGGGTATTGCAGCTTTTGCAACTAGGAACGAGATTTGACTTGGTGGTGAATCCTCCACGAGCTAGTGGAATAAGGTGGTCCATCGTTAACTCCTTTGCTGGAAAGGATTGCTCACAATAGTAGCATTTGTTTGATGCACGACGATTTTTCCACCACTGTGATTTTCGAATTTCCTGAGCTTTTCTTCTTTCCTTTTGAATATGTTCTTCATCCGCAGGCTCAAACCAAATCTCTAATTTTTTCAAGATCCTCCCTCCAAGACCCTTCGACTCCAAGAGGCCCCTGTCTCTTCAAATCCTCTAGGAGTAGTTGTCAGTCGCCTCACCCCTGTTCCGTCAACAAACATCACATATAACTTAAAGGCACCGGTACGGTCTGCTGCAAAGACTATTTGTCGGCCATCCGGAGACCACGTTGGTTTTTCTGAGTCGTATCTTCCAAAGGTTAGCTGTTGGTAATCATCACCAAATGGATCCATCAGAAATATTTGATTTCTACCATTTATACTTCGAGAGAAGACAATGCGCGTACCATCCGGAGACCAGACGGGGTCACTATTGCTGTAGCCATCAAAAGTCAGGCGGTAAATCGATCCAGATTCCATATCTTTCATGTAAATCTGTTCTCTACCAGTTCGGTCAGAAACAAAAACAAGGTTTCGGTTATCAGGGGAAAGCGTAGGGGCTGTATCAATGCTGCTGTGCCGTGTGAGACGTTGGGTTTTGCCTGATTCGATATCAATGTCGTAAAGATCTACATTGGCATTCACACTGATGGTTGCGACGACCCGGTTCCCATTGCTATACCAGGTACCACCACTCGTTACACCATCTTCACCTCTTCTAAGTTCATCCGCTTTATTGTTGAGCACATTGTGCATCCAGATGGTTGTACCTCTGTTTCCAACCGTTGTGTAAAGCAACTTGGTACTGTCAGGAGACCATCTGGGCAATAAACTGATATCCTTGTTGTTGGTCAGACTCCTCAACCCCATTCCATGAGTGTTCGTCAGTGCAATAATTTTTTTTCGACCAGGTTGTTTGAGAGTAAAAGCGATGGACGTCCCGAGGATCCCCTCCACTCCGGTCAATCTTTCGGTAATCTGGTTTACACCACGAATGATATCATCCTCACTAATTTCATTTTCCTTGATCAGTAGCATCTCTCCCAATAAAACATTCCCTTGCAGATCTGCCACAGCGAATTCCAGCCCATTTTCACGTTGATTAAGCTGGATTTGCATTTCAGCTTCACGTTTGGCGTGACAATAATCATAAGTTGAATTTATAAGGGTAAAGACACCACTCCAGCAAAAGTTCCTCTCAATATTTCTGGCCCATCTTTTCGCAAGAGTTGTATCGAGGTTTGGATCTACATTTAGCTCTGCAGAAAATCTGGAAAAGTCTATACCGCTGACGACGACTTCCTCACTGGAATAGGTCTGCGCAAGTGTCGGGGAGAGTGATCCAAAAAAGATTAGGATCGAAAACATCCAATGTTTCATCTCTTTCCTTCCTCAGGGTTGAATTCTGATAGTCACGATGTAAGGTGGATTTTCACCTAATTTTTGGGGGAGTCTCGGAAACTTGATAGCCTTCATACCGGTCATCACAACCAAATCGAATTGTTTAGATCCGCTACTTTCCTTGATTCGGTAAGCACTCACTCTTCCATCCAATTCAATTTGGATCTCAATTGCAACTGAGAGTTTTTTGTCAAACTGTGGACCTGCATTGATCTGTCCACGTAACTGCTCATAAAGCAAAGAATTGTACTGTCGCTCTACCAATCTGCGTTTGTTTTCTTGTTCCTTAAGTTTCCTTAATAGTAGTGTATCCTGAACTTGAATTCCTATGATTGCTGTTTCAGTGAGTGTGGGTGGTGGATTTTTTGGGTCAAAAATCGAAGGTTGATCCTTGACAGATGGTCCATTGGTGACACCAGCAAATAAGTTGTCAGTCGGCGGTGCTGGAGGTGGCGGTGCTGGAGGTGGCGTATTTCTAAGCTTTTTTGGGTTCAGTTCAATTGCTTTAGGTCCATCGTTGGGAGTGCCAGGCACAATAGCAGGTGGAATAGGACTTTCTTCAGGAGTTGGTAACTTGTTATTTGAATTTTTAGGTTCAGGTGGTAGATCCACAACTTCTGGTTTAATAGGCAGATTGGGTGTTGGCACTGTTAGATCCTGCTTAACCCAATCAGGCAAAATTGGCTTCTGATCACGTTCCAGTTTAGCTACTGATTGGCGGAGCACAGGAATTTCTATCTCCTCAGGTTTAGCCCGGTATTCCGCAGTAGGTGCAGTGACGGCACTGAAGTCACTTTGCGGTATCTCAATTTTGGAGGTGTCTCTTAAATCCTGTTCTAATCGAGGGCTAGTCAGTACTTGAGGTGAGTTTTGGTCTGCCAGATTGACTTTGAGTTCGGGTAATCTTTGATTTAATTCTGGGACTGATTGTTGAGTTTCTAAGCGTTTTTGCTGGGGGGCTTCAACCCTGGCTAGATTTGTTCTAGGTAGAGAATTAACGGGCTTTTTTGCATTAATTCGAGGCAGCGAATCTTGTACGCTTTCTTTAACAATTGGAAGTTTTGGGGAGTCTATCTGACTTTTTGGTAATTTTAGCTTGGGAACTGAAATCTTCGGATCTGGCAGAGTCGGAACTTCTGATAATTTTTTGGGACGCTGTACCTTAACCTCAGGAATTGCCGAAGTCTTGGAAATTTGTGGAGCACTCAACGAAGGTATTTTAGGTACATTGATTTTCGGCTCCAGGCTAGGTTTTTCAGGCTTTTGAGAGGTGATTGTTGGTACTTTGACTTCAGGTGCTAAAGGTATTGGGCGCTCAGTGATCGTTGGTCTTTCTGGTAAATCGTTGATCGACGTAGGGGGACGTGGTGGATCGAGGGGGTTCAGTGCAGCTTGTAAAGAAATCGGTTCAATAGAAGGTGGCAAGATGGGTTTTGGGGGAGGTGGAGGTACTGCCCGAACCAGTTGAATACTAACACGCGCAGGTTCTTGTTTGGCTTTAGGCTTTTTTTCAAGTTGTTCTACCATCGCTAAGCCAAAAACTGCTGTTGCATGGGCGACACACATCAAAACAAACCAATTAGTGAAAGCTTTATCTGAATTTTCCATAAATTGTAATGATTAAAAAAGATAATTAAATATTTAATCAATAATTAATATTTTTTTCAAAAAATGATGCTTTATTTTGAAATTTTAAGTGAAAAACCAGATTTTACTTTTTCAAAAATTCCAAGATAAAGAAGGACGTTCCTCTTAGAGGGCATCTGATTTGCAACCAACGAAATTCTTGTTCAGATAGCAGTCACAGTGACTGTTTGACTCCTCAACACCACGATAGGATATCAAAATGACTAAATCGGATTTGATCGATAAGATTGCAGAAAAAGCTGGACGTTCTAAATCAGATGCTGAGCAATTTTTGAATGCTACTCTTTCAACAATCCAGGATACTTTGAGTTCAGGTGAGTCAATTCCACTGGTAGGCTTCGGGACTTTCTCTGTTGCATCACGTGCAGCTAGAACAGGAAAAAATCCCCAGACTGGAGCGGCTATTCAAATTCCTGCTTCCAAGACAGTTAAATTTAAAGTTGGTAGCAAGCTTAAAGATGCCGTAAATAATTAATCTGTATTGAGGAGGATCCCATCAGACTGGGATCCTTCATTGCCAACCAGCATTGGTCAGGCTCCTGTCCAAAAAAAGCCCTTCCTTCACAACTCCAATTTGTTTTCCGCCTCAGATGCAGCTAGACGTTGCTGTGAATCACACAGATTATGAATTAAATTGTCCGTTGCAGGTTCTGTCCCAACCCGATAGTGCTCATAAAATGTTTGTTCTGGCGGGTCACAGGGTGCCGCCCGTCTCCCTGATTCGTGAACTTTAACAGTAATTACCCCTGGGGGTTGAGAAAATTGCTCTGTAGCAAGATTTGCAACTGCATTCTTCATAAAGTCAACCCAGATCGGTGCGGCAGCTCGGGAGCCAGTCTCAGTACCTCCCATTGATTTGGGGTTGTCATAGCCAACATATACGCCTGTCAACAACTGAGGGATGAAACCAATGTACCAAGCATCTTTACTATCGTTTGTGGTTCCAGTTTTACCCGCTGAAGGTCTGCCAATAGCTTTTGCTCGAACTCCAGTTCCATGATCAACGACATCTCTCATAGCATCAGTTATCAAGAATGCGGTTTCCTCTGATATTATTTTTTCAGTAGGATTACCATTTTCTTCTAGTATGTTGCCGTGGACATCCTCAATTTTGATTACAAAAACCGGATCTACTCTTTGACCCCGATTAGCCAAAACCCCATAGGCTTCGACCATCTCTTCCAAAGTTACGGAGAAGGAGCCAAGACCAATGGTAAGGTTCTTATCCATGCTTGCTGAAATTCCCAACTTTCTGGAATAACTAATTAGACGCTGCGGGCCCAGGTCTTCTACCAGGCCAATAGTGGGTAAATTCAGACTTTTCACTAACGCGCTTCTGAGTGTGACACTCCCCTCAAGTTTATTCCCATAATTCTTGGGTTTCCAAATTTCTTGTTCTCCTAAAATACGGTTGTCAGTTTTATATGCCCTTGGTGAGTCAACAAGTCTACTGTTCAGTGTGTAGCCGGTATCAAGAGCTGCCGCATAGACAATTGGTTTGAAGGCTGAACCAGGTTGTCTGACAGCTTGGGTACTGCGATTAAATTCGCTGGCAGTGTAGTCGTAACCACCTGACATCGCGTAAACGTGGCCGTTAATGGGATTCAGGGCGATAATCCCACCGTTCACTTTTGGTACTTGATGGAGTTTCAAACGAAACAGACCTTCAGAACTAGCATAATCTTGAAGTTCCACCTCAATCACATCCCCAACAGCGAGCATATCGCTCATTGATTGAACCCAAGTATAGTTTTGTGTTTCAGATTGCCATGTCCGTTGCCATTCCTTCAGATGTTCCCATTCAAGCAACCCAAATTGCTCCCCACGTAGTTGAATTTGAGCAATTCCTTTTTCTGCATCAACCTTTCTGACAACCCCACGGACGACCGTTCCGATTGAAAGTGGAACGTCACCTATATGTTCAGCCATTTCAGTTTGAGCTAGTTGACCATCTTCTTGAGGAAGAATTGATTTGATTGGGCCTTGATATCCTTGACGGTGGGTTAGATCTTCAAGACCACTTCTTAATGCCTCTTGAGCATATAGCTGATAGTCGAGATCCATTGCCAAATGGACCTTCAAGCCCCCGGTATAAAGAGTGTCATAACCATATTTCTCAATTAAATATCTGCGAACATGTTCAACATAGTGCGCTGTTGCATCTGAGGTTGAATCGCTCATTCTCGAGAGGTTTAATGGTTCTGCTTGCGCTTCAATCATCTCTTCATGACTGATGAAACGCTCTTCAGCCATTCTGAATAAAACCTGATTTCTACGTTGTATTGCGAGTTCCGGATTTTTATTGGGATTGTAGCGAGAGGGTGCTGGAAGAAGGCCTACCAAGAGTGCGCTTTCGGAAAGTGTCAATTCTTCGGTATGCTTGCCAAAGTAACCCTGTGTTGAAGCTTCTACTCCTTCAGCATTACCAAAAAAGACTTTGTTCAAATACAGGGTAATGATTTGTTGTTTGTCAAACTTACTTTCCATTTTCAGCGAAAGCAAAATTTCTCTAATTTTCCTAACCAGCTTTTTTTCTTGGGTCAGAAGAAAAAGACGTGCTGTTTGCTGGGTAAGAGTACTGGCTCCCTGAACAAAGTCTCCTGCTTCAAAATTAACGATTGCTGCCTTCAACATCCGGATTGGATCGATTCCAAAGTGGGAGAAGTAACGTGAGTCTTCGCTGGCCAATAATGCTTGGATCAGATGCGGAGGAAAAGACTCATAGGGAATTACAACTCTTCGCTGCAGAAAAAGTTCACCAATTTGCTTGCCATCACGATCAAATAGAACAGTGGGTAAGACGTCATTCCTTTTATCCAGTTCAATATCAATATTCTCTGGAAGACCTTGGCTAAGATGCCAAAGATATGAGCCAATGGCGATCCCAGTTACCAGACTCACTACTATTCCACTAAAAAAAAACCACTTGAGGGTCTTAAGAAAAATATTCATCGATCAACAGAGGTGGGTTGGTCTTTTGTAGCAATCACGCCAATATTTTGCTCAGTTGACTGTATTGCTTGATTAATTATAGGTTCCATTTTTTCAGCAAACTTTGAATGGGCGTTTTCAACAAAAAGGTGGGAAATGATTTCAGATGATTTCAATGGATTGTCAGGCTTTTTAACCATGAGAAGTCCCTTCTTCAATAACTTAGCTTCTTCCAAAGAAATTGTCCCGAAAACATTATGATCATGAGTCTCATTGGAAAGTTCTTCCTGGAAAAGGGTATCTGAAGAATATTGGATTGGCTTGATTCTAAAATTGCATTTATTGGGTAACCCAATTTCTTCCAGGGATTTGTATCGAAATTGCTGACCAAATCGAACTCCATCAAAAGCGAGATGCTCGATGGGAGTGTTGTAGTCAAGAAAAACTTGAACCTCTTGACCAGAAATCTTGTTGACCACCTTACTTACTTTGGGTGGCTTCTTAAAAAAGCCTCGTCGACGTAATCTCAGTAACCAATAGATCAAGCCGATAATGACAATTAAAATTGAAAGATTAAGCATCCAGCTGAGAGTGTTAAAAGTCTCTGATATTAAAGAATTTGTTTTTCAGGAAAGGTTAACGAAATTCGTGCAGATTCCGTTCCGTGCATTATTTATCTGTAAAGCAATCCTAGTCATTTTGATTGGACTGATATTTCCTCAGTTTGGTTTTTTTGTAACAGAGGCCAAGGCGCAAATGGAAGGCAATTATTCTCAACCAGCATGCCAGGAATTTTTGGAACCAACAAATCCTGCTGAATTGAAACTGTTGAGAGAGTGTGCAAAAAAACAGCGAGACACAAGAGTTAAAGGGAGAAAGGAGGAAATAAGAGTGCTTAGAACCGCTTCAGCTTCGTTTTTGAGCGAATCTATGGGAGGCCCTTCTGGAGAGATAATGCCAGTTGCTAAACCAGATGACGCTAATGCTACAGCAGCCAGTCAGTGATTAAGAGGTATGAATCAGCAACTCAAAAGTGTACTTGAAGAAGTTATCTTTGGACCACTTTTTTTTTCCATTCTTATCTTCATTCCCTACATCTTTTTGAGAAAGCAGAAGAAAATCTCAGATCCAAGATGGTGGGGACTCACGATGCCATTATTGTTGTTGATATTTAGTAGCGATTTGTTTTATCAAGTCTTCTCAGCACCATTAAAATGGATCACGCCGGTCAGTGAGAA
>JACLAC010002033.1_pt1 | contig 29363 bp, 24 predicted proteins | sample 8027881 | NCBI WGS metagenome assembly JACLAC01 (sample SAMN15725517, study PRJNA655200) | protist metagenome | isolation source: fluorescence activated cell sorting (FACS) single amplified genomes of... | place: Spain: Blaines Bay Microbial Observatory, Mediterranean Sea | collected 2016-01-19 | reverse complement strand
CATATGGATAGGAGTATTAGTATTTAGAGAAATTGTTTAAATTTGAATGAATAAAGTAATCTCCGAGATTTAGAAATTGATCAATAAAAAACTCTCACTGCATTCATCTAAAATAAGGCTCCTAGGTAAGAATCGAGCAGTACAACTCTATTGTTGCCATCCTTGTCGATGGTTCTTTCAGACACTACGAAGGCAAGCATATCGCCACGAAAGAGCAGACTTGTGGACTAAACCTCGGAGGACCTGGGTTCAGAGCCGTCAATAGAGTTTGAAGTGCATCATAAGACGGTCTCTTGCTGGTTGGCTGAGACCGCTGAAAATCTTGTTGAAAGCAGGCCAGAAACAGAGGTTTCCTCCCTTTGTCGAAGTTGATCAACCCTTCGCTTTTTCGCTAAAAAAGTCCGAATGCTGAATTTGGTTAGCTCTCGATTCTTCCTTTACAAAGATTTCTGGACACTTTTGTGGGAGTCGCTCAACCAGCACAAGTGGCAAGTTGTTCGAAAAATTTAAGGGCTTAACCGTAATGGCTACTGCACCTATTAGTGAAGAGACTATAAACGCTTTATCCACGCATCAGTTTCCTCCCATGGGAAGCGATTTACCACTCAATTTGACTCACCGACTTAATCTCTGGATCTCACACTTACATCTTTCGCAACACTAGGCATCTTCCACTAGTCCTCAAATACCCTAACAAACGGTGTCTTTTTAGAGGCAGAACTAGCTCAATTCATTCAGAAATTATTTTTTCATGATAAAGGCTTATCAGAAGTTTACCCTGAACTGAAATGAGGATTTCAACTGGGCCATGAAATATGTTATTACTTGCAAAACTTCAATTCTTAATTAGAGATTCTAGTTCTGGAGACTCTCTCATTGATAGTTATTAAGAGTGAAAGGTTGGATGAATGATTGAAGTGGTAGCTGCAGTGATTGTTTTTGAGAATCAACTACTCGCTTTTCAACGGGGTGATTCGAAGTACAGTTATGTCGCAAACAAGTTTGAGTTTCCCGGTGGGAAGGTGAGAAAGAATGAACCCAGAGAGGACAGTCTCATCAGGGAATTGAAGGAAGAGTTAGATCTAGACATTAAGGTAGGAGAATGGATAACAACCGTAGAACATGATTACCAAGATTTTTCGATAAGGATGCACTGCTATCTAGTGCATCTGGAAAGCTTCACAGGACTACTGAAAGAACATATCAGCTACTTTCACGGGCCACTTGATGAGGCTAGAAACCTGAAATGGATAGAAGCAGACAACCCTATTTTGGACATCCTCGAGACAAACTACCAGTATATATTCTCCTAACGACATTATCGAGAGGGGGTATTCGGGACTCATCGAGCATAACCCTGAAGCATCAACCTATTTTCCACCCCAGTTAGTTCCAAATAATAGCAATCAGGGCTGTAAGATTCTGGAGTTAGTTTTGGAGAACCTGGAGTGTACCAGGTTTTGTTGTGCTGTTGGTTTTATCACCAGAGTGGGAATCTACTTACTCAATTTCACGTGATTAATTAAGTAAGTATTTTTAAGATGTTGAAAATCGACGCAAGGCGTCATAACTCCATTGTCCTCGTATCATCTTAATGAAATTGAAATATCGGTTATCGAAAACCGTGTCATCAAAAAATAGGTAGCCTTGGCTGCTGAGCTGAATCTGGATGAACATTTACTGCCCTAAAATTTAGATACCAACTTCTGAACGTGTAGCTCCAGCTTAATCTAATCATGACTCAAGAAAGCCAAATTATTTGCAGGGTTCTTCTGTGTGAGTTTGTCAACACTGCTTACCAGAGTTGACTGAACGATCGCAGCATCGGTAAGGAACGGTTCATGGTGTTGGCCTCAGAGAATTTGGTTCTGCAGAAGCCTTGAGAAATTTATTACTCTATTTAAATAGTTCTACCAACTTAATTAAATTTTGTCTTGCGAAATTAACTCTCAAAAAGTAATATGAGGATTTTAACCCTAATTAGAGGACATTATGCGTAAATTTTTCAGAATCAAAATAGCTCTCAGCTATCTGCTTGTAGTCACTCTTTACCCAACTACAATTCTCCTTGCACAACAAACTAATTTTATTGACAAATTCAACACACTGAATTTAGGTGATTACCAGAAAAAGCACCATCCTATCAATAGCTTTCAAGAAGCTCCGTTACTTCAATCTAAAGTCAAAAAAGGGCTGATACCAGAATTAAAGGATCGGTTACCAAGCAAAGAAGATATTCTGGTTGTAATTCCTCGAGATAGCATAGGAATTTATGGTGGGGAAATTACATTTAATGCCACCAATCCAACATCATTTGGAAATACTGGCTTTACAGCTTGGGATCAACATTTGATGGGGTATACAACAAATTGGGAAGTTCTGGTCCCAGAGATTGCAAAAAGTGTCGAGTTGAGTAGCGACTTTAAAAGCGCTGTTGTTACACTCAGAAAAGGCATGAAATGGAGTGATGGAAATAACTTCAGTTCTGATGACATTATGTTTTGGTATGAAGACATTGTTAAGAATCAGGATTTACCTAATATGCCAAGACAACTTGCACCAGGGGGAATGACGGTAAGTATTGCAAAAATCAATGATTATCAAGTCAAGTTCAGGTTTGAAAATCCGTTTCCGAGCTTTGCATTGGCATTAGCGAGATTCAGCTCAGGATTCCCGATGGCACCGCAACATTATCTAAAAAAATGGCATATAAAATATAATAAGGATGCAGGAGTTATCGCAAAGGAAGAGGGATTTAACAGCTGGATAGATGCTTTTGTATTCCATTATAACGGTCAAACTGGGCAAAATGATTTTGACATAAATATGCCAGTACTTAAGCCGTGGAAACTAACAAGAGTAGATGAATTTGGAAATAAATTTTATGAGAGAAATCCATACTATTGGAAAGTAGATACTGAAGGAAACCAGCTTCCTTACATAGATCGTCAAGTTCGGCTGATTGTCTCAGAACCAGAGGTGGTAAAACTCAAGGTTCAATCAGGAGAAATTGATTATGGTTTCTACAACCTAAGAGTTGAAGATTTACCAATCCTTAAAGCTGGCGAGGAAAAAGGCAATTATAAGACAATCCTTTGGCCAGCTGCCCAGGGTTCAATGCAGAAGTATCAATTCAATATCACTGTCAATGATAAAATACTGAATAAATTATTTAACGATATAAGATTTAGACAAGCGATGTCTTTGGCAATTGATAGGACGGATATTAATCAGACTTTGTTTTTTGGATTGGCAAAACCAAGACAATGGGGAGTTGAACCAACCTCTCCGTTTTATGAAGACTGGATGTCAGCCTATTACGCAAGTTATGATCCCACAGAAGCAAATAGACTATTGGATGAAATAGGTTTGCGAAAGGGACCAGACGGGATAAGAATTCGACCAGATGGGGAACCTCTGACCATTGTACTTTGGGATGCTATCAAAAGAATCCCCTTAAGCGAAATAGTAGCAGAGTATTGGAGAAAGGTTGGAGTCCAGGTTACTATCAACCCCAGCACCAGGGAAGCATTCAAACAGGCGCTTATTGCCAACGAAGTTCATGCATCAGTTTGGTTTGCAGATGTTGTTGCGGAAAAAGATATGTACCAAAGACCTATATGGTTTCGGCCACCTTATGGAATTGACTCAACTCCAGTTGGTGGAGGATTGGCTTGGCGCGAATGGTGGTTTACAAAAGGGAAGAAGGGTGAAAAGCCTGTTGATCAATATTTCATAGATCAGATGAATTTAGTTGGCAAGTGGCAAATGACTAGAATGGGCTCAGAGGATTATTTCTCACTAGGTAAGGAAATTGTGAAAAGAACATTGGAACGAATGTACCACATTGGTACAGTTGGAGAAGCACCTGAAGTTTTTGTCAGAGCTAAAAATTTGATAAATTTTCCACCAGACGAGGGCACTGTTTATATCAATCATCTTGTCAGTGGCCATTCAGACCAGTGGTATCTCCAATAAAAAAACTAAAACTTTTTGGAGGAGAATTTTACTAAATATTTCTTTGTATAGAACACAAAAATAGGGAAAAGGAGGTTCTGAAGATTACTGCAAAAACACTTTAAACGATTTTTTCTTAGCTAAATTGATTAGGACAATAAAAGAAAAAATCTAACTTCGTGAAAGAAGTTGATAATATAAATTGCCGGTAGGTAATTCTACTGGCAACTTATATTCCATGAATATCAAAATTATTGATTTCAAATGTCTGATAAGTTCTCACCAAAAATCAAAATTCCTCTCGATATCTGGCAGCAAATCATAATCCCCTCATCGTACATAATATAAGAATTTTAAATCTTATTGAATATTCTCATAGAAATTTCTGAAATTTAAATAATACAAATCGAATATCGTAAATATAAAACAGGATAGTGGGCATAAAAAGCTGCAGGAGAATTAAAATACAGTGTTTTAGATTGATCAAATAAAGGTATTTTTCGTAAAAAAATTTAAAAATGGTTACATGTATTTAACAATAGAAATTCTAATGTCATCAGTAAGAAAGTAGAAAAGAGATTTACATACAAAGTTATTTGAAATTTAAATGGTAAAGAAGAAAAAAATTCTACTAATTGAAGAAAAATATCAGATTCTTAAACAAAAACCTCAAAACAATTAATATAATATTCTTCATTCGTTTCACCATATCTAAAGACAAAGGTTCTTTGGGATTTGGGCAAACAATTTAAACATTAAATCGATTTGCAAAAGGTTAAAACTATAATGGTTAGTTATTTTCTAAAGAGACTAGTCTATATGATTATAGTTTTATGGTCTGTTTCAATTGCCTCATTCTATATTGTCAACTTACCGCCGGGAAGCTGGATTGAAAGTTATGCAATAGAACTAGATAATAGTGGGGAAATGGTTGATGAGGAAGAATTAATATACCTAACCGAACGATATGGATTAGATCAACCTATTCACGTTCAATACCTGAGATGGATTGTACCTATACTTACAAAAGGGGATTTTGGGCAGTCATTCGAATGGCAAATGCCTGTTTGGAATCTCATTGAAGACAGGCTGCTTTTAACAATGATAATTTCTACTCTTTCCTTGTTATTTATATATTTGGTATCAATACCAATAGCACTTTATTCAGCAACAAATCAATATTCTTTTTTTGACTACGTATTTACATTTCTGGGTCTCGTCGGCCTGGCAATTCCAAATTTCTTACTTGCCTTAATTCTCATGATTGGACTTACGCACTTATTTGACTTCTCACCTGGTGGTCTTTTCTCACCGGAGTATTTACGTGCAGAATGGAGTCTAATGAAATTCGTGGATCTCTTAAAGCACTTGCCTGTACCAATTATTGTGATTGGTACAGCTGGTACGGCAGGAATCATCAGAGTCCTGAGAAGTCTGCTTTTGGATGAACTTGAAAAACAGTACGTGAGTACTGCTAGAGCTAAAGGTGTGCATGAATGGAAACTTATATTAAAATATCCGTTCCGTATGGCTCTCAATCCTATCTTAAGTACCATTGGCACTCTTTTGCCTTCAATTGTCTCAGGTTCCGCCATAGTTTCAGTTGTCCTAGGCTTACCTACAACGGGTCCATTACTTCTTAGGGCATTGATAGCTCAAGATACTTACGCAGCATCAAGTATGTTAATGATGTTAGGTGTTTTAACAGTTATCGGTATATTTTTATCTGATATTCTATTAATGATACTTGATCCTAGAATAAGGTTCGAAAAATCAAATTAATAATTAACCATGTCAGTTGAAAATTCAAAAGAAATAATTTATTCCCAAAAAAAGCTAATTGTAAATAAGTTTAAGAAACATAAATTTGCAGTTTACTCTTTCTATTTCCTGGCTCTTTTATACATAATAACAACTTTTGCAGAATTTTTTTCACCTTATCCCACTTTCCAAAGAAATCGTGAATTTCTTTATGCACCACCTTCATCGTTACATTTTTTTGATAAATCTGGAAAATTTTCAATCCTGCCATTCGTATATGAGTTAAAAGGTGAATTAGATATGAAAACTTTCCAGCGTACTTATGTTAATAATGATGAGATGGAGTATAAAATCGTTTTTTTTCCAAAGGTTGAATCATATAGCATGCTTTTTTTGACACTTAACAGGAAATTTGTTGGCATTGAGGAAGGTGGACAACTATTTCTTATGGGCACGGATGGCTTGGGAAGAGATGTTTTTAGCAGAACCCTCTATGGTATTAGGACATCGTTGTATGTAGGTTTAGTTGGCCTTTTATTTGGTTTAATTCTTGGTTTATTTTTCGGCGGTATTTCAGGATATTATGGAGGAAGCATTGATAATTTCATTCAAAGATTTATTGAATTTATTCAATCATTGCCAACTCTACCACTATGGATGGCTCTAGCAACTTTAGTACCTCCAGAATGGTCCCCAATCCAGGTTTATTTCAGTATTTCTATTGTACTAGCTATCATTGGCTGGACAGGCTTGGCGCGGGTAGTTAGAGGTAAATTGATTAGTCTGAGAGAGGAAGATTATGTTTTAGCAGCAAAAGTTTGTGGCGCGCGTGAGTCTGATATCATTCTGAGACATCTGTTGCCTGGATTTTCAAGTTACTTAATTGTTCATCTTACACTTGCGATTCCAAGTATGATTCTTGGAGAGACATCACTCAGCTTTTTGGGGTTAGGTATTCGGCCACCAGCTGTTAGTCTAGGCACACTGCTTCAAGATGCTCAAAATGTTCAAACAGTAACAATGAATCCATGGCTTCTTTTCCCTGGTATGTTTGTGATTCTCATTGTTTTGGCATTCAACTTTTTGGGTGATGGTATTAGGGATGCTGCAGACCCGTACAAGCACCATTAGTCTATATGATACAAGCCGAAGAAAAATTACTCGAAACCCTTGACCTCAGAACCATTCTCAATGTTGATGAGGGCAGATTAACAGCCGTTGATGGTGTAAATATTTCTGTTAATCGTGGAGAAACCCTCGGGATAGTCGGTGAATCTGGTTGTGGTAAAAGTATGCTTGCTCAATCAATCTTAAGAATAGAACCTAAATACGCCCAGATTAGTGGAGAAATAAACCTTTATTCTAAATTTGGTGATAGAATGAATTTAGCGAATTATGCTAGAAATTCTGTCAATCTTAGAGAAGTTAGAGGTGGGCGAGTAAGTATGATTTTCCAGGAGCCAATGTCAGCTTTTTCAGTATTGCACACAATAGGCAATCAACTAAAAGAGGCAATTTATCTGCACAAAGCTACAAAGGAAGTCGAAGCTGACAAAATTGCTATTAGTTCATTGGAAAGAGTTGGGATTCCCAACCCGAGACAACGCCTTAAAGACTATCCGCATCATTTTTCCGGGGGTATGCGTCAACGGGCAATGATTGCTATGGCTCTTTCGTGTGATCCTGAACTTCTTATTGCTGATGAACCAACAACGGCCCTGGACGTTACGATACAAGCCCAAATACTTAGTCTAATGAAAGAACTCCAAAATGAAACTGGAATGGCCATTATATACATCAGCCATGATCTAGGTGTCATAGCTAATATGGTGGATAAAGTAATTGTAATGTACTTGGGAAAAATAGTAGAGCAATCAACTGTTAGTAAACTATTTGAAAACCCTTTACATCCATATACGAAAGCGCTGATTAACTCGATACCGCGTATTGGTAAAACCAAGAGGGAAAAATTATACTCAATCAAGGGTGTTGTTCCTTCCCCATTAGAAAACCGAACTGGATGTGATTTTTATAGTCGTTGCGAAAAAGCAATTAATAATGTCTGTAATAAAAAATTTCCAAATCTATCTGAAATCCAAAAAGATCATGAAGTGAGGTGTTTCCTTTATAAATGATTTTATTAAAACACATATGCAAAATGAAAACATTTTAGAAGTTCATGAACTTAGTAAATATTTTCCTATAGAAAAAGGTTTATTTAAGAAAGTTGTGGGCTTTGTACGAGCTGTTGATAAAATCTCTGTTTCCATAAAAAGAGGTGAGGTTCTTGGAGTAGTAGGTGAATCTGGCTCCGGAAAAACAACTCTTGGGAAATGTATTTTAAAAGCCACTGAAATTACAAATGGCGAAATTCTTTTTCGCGATGACTCAGAAATTATTCACAATATACCATCCTTGAATAAAAAGGATTTGAGAAGATTGCGTAAAGAAATAAACATGATTTTTCAAGATCCCTTCTCTTCTTTATCTCCTCGTATGACTGTGAATCAAATAATTTCTGAACCACTATTCATGCATAATTACATTAAAACGGATATCCAAGATCGAGTAAAATATCTTATTCAAAAAGTTGGATTACAAATTTCACATCTAAACCGTTATCCAAATTCATTCAGCGGTGGTCAACGTCAGAGAATTGGAATTGCCCGTGCTTTAGCAACAAATCCAAGATTAATTGTTGCCGATGAACCAGTATCTGCTCTTGATGTTTCTATACAAGCTCAAATTTTGAATCTACTGCAGGAATTAAAAGATGAATTGAATTTAACATATCTTTTCATTTCTCATAATCTAAGTGTAATTGAACACATTTCAGATCGAGTTGCTGTGATGTATGTTGGTAGGATTGTGGAATCCGGATCAACTCAGCAAATCTACTCGAATCCTCAGCATCCCTACACAAAGGCACTTCTCTCAGCACTACCAAAACCGGAACCCGGTTCAAACTTTCAACCTGAAATTTTACGGGGTGAGGTAGCCAATCCTGCCAATCCACCATCTGGTTGCCATTTCCACCCTCGTTGTAGTCAAGCAACTGAATTTTGTTCTAAAAACAAACCTGAACTCGTAGATCTTGGAAATAATCACTATTCAGCTTGTTTCTTTTCTAAATAACTAAACTAAGTTCTCTTCAGCGTATTTAACGAAGTTGTTAATCCTATGAAAGGTAAAATAATTTGCATTGTGTGCGTTATCGGCTCCGCCTGTATTGTCGTCAAAGGCTGTTCTTGAAACAAAAATTATATCTTTATCATCAAATTCAAAATCAATATATTGAAACGCATGTTTGTATGGGTCCTCGTGGTTTAAAAGATTTTTTATAATTTTCCATTCAAGTAAATCTTTTGAAGCACTCAAGGCTAATTTATTTCTATATGAATTATTGTCTTGGGGATTCACAATGCTAAAGTAATATTCGCTATTTGGATCCTTTTTGACTACGAATTTTGCACCTCCACCCGGAAATGTTATTCGATCTTTTCTTGCATCATGTTCAAGTGTTTTTCTATCTTCATTTACATGAACTATGCTCGCGGGTTCATCTTCTTCAATAAATCCCTCTTTTCCAATCCCCCCAGATCGTGTTCTTAAATTGGTCCTCAATATATTCACCAAATTTTTTTTCGGATTTACAACAATGTTGCCTTCTATCCACTGATAATTTTCCCAAGATTTAATTGAATTGGAAAACGTCCACGAATCTCTTCTTAGTAAATCATCATCTGCGCTTGCTGAAATCACAAAACTTTCCCAAGATTTACGGTCGGGTTCAGGAGCATATTCAAAAGCCTTCCAGATCCTATTGTTATGAACTAAAACCGAAGTTGGTGCTGTATGATAACCTTCTCCATCTGTTAGTAGCCCTGTTGTTTCATCTTCTACGTCTGACCACGTCTTACCCGAATCAGTTGATTTGCGCACAACGATCTTTCCATTTAATCGTCCTAAGTTATTGTCACAGTGATCAGTTCCAAGTATATAAATAACGCCATTAATATTAAATATTTTTGACCAAATCTGATTTTTTATATTTTGAATATAGTTCCATGTTTCTCCTCTGTCATTGCTTTCATAAATGAATGTCTCTGAATAAGTAGAGCCTTTCCCAAAGTAAGAGTGAGATGCTAAATATCTATCCTTATCAATTTTTAGAATCGAAGGGCATCCCACAAAATTTTTAGTTTGTGCTGGAACATGGTGTATAATTGTACCTGGTACCTTGTCAAATATTATTGAATAACTCTGATTTTTCATTTTTTGATCCAAGTTAAGGTAATAAATTTAGAGTTGGCGTAAGTGCGTCGTTTAGAGAAATGAAGTGATCTCCTAGGTAGGAAGAACAAACATGTATTGTCCTCAGTGTGCTCATCCTGACACTGGTTGGTATGGCACCAGTCGTGTAGTTAAAGATTACCGTTTCCAAGCCTGCCGACAAATCTTTCAAACTCTACAGCGCCGCCAAGATCCATCTCTCAAGCATCGGGTCTGTCAACTTTATTTTCAAGGGATGGGGATGCGAGCGACTGGCAGGGTTCTTGGTATCCATAACGATGTTGGAGTTTCTTTGAAACTGCTCATCCAAAAGCTTAACAACGCCTAAACTCCAAAGCCAAAATAATCCCGAAACACCTGATCGAATTGAATATCTTTCGATGCGAACTGTGGCTGTTCTAAAAGTTAGTCAGGCAGCAAGAAGTCAAAGTCACATCCTTGGTGAGCTGGCAAGATCGTATCATGATAGAGCTTTCGATATCCACGTGCAGGTGGTGTCGATGAAGGTATCAGAGCAGAACGCCTACGCTCCAATTCCCCAGCAGTCACCAGAAGGTCGATCGTTTTGGCCGCAGCTGAGAGACAAATGCGATCTCCATTTTGGACCAGTGCCAGTGGACCACCAAGGTCAGCTTCCGGTGTGACATGCAACACGATGGTTCCAAACGCCGTACCAGACATACGAGCATCTGAGATCCGAACCATGTCCTTGACCCCGGCTTTGGCTAACTTCTTGGGAATTGGTAAATAACCCGCCTCAGGCATTCCTGATGGACTTCGTGGTCCAGCATTCTGCAACACTAAAATATCTTCAGCCTCCACATCCAGATCAGGAGAATCAATGCGGGCTGCAAGGTCTTCCAAGGAGGAGAAGACCACTGCTCTACCCTCATGTTCCAAAAGAGCTGGAGTCGCTGCAGCACGTTTGAGAATGGCACCCCCAGGAGCCAACGTCCCATGCAGTGCAATCAAACCTCCCTGGGAATCTACTGGATCTTGCAAAGTTCGAATCACGCTTTGATCTGCTTGCTTGGAGCTATCTTCTTGGAGCCTTTGTTCTAAGCTCTGTCCGATCACATCTAGAGTTTGGAGGTTCAATTGCGAAGCTAGCGCCCGTAAAACTCCATCCAATCCCCCGGCTGCGTGAAAATCTTCCATGTAGCCAGTCCCCACAGGTTTGAGATCCACCAATACTGGGGTTTCATCTGAGAGTTCGTTAAATCGCTCCAGGTCAACTTCCACGCCTGCTCTTCCAGCAATGGCAGTCAGGTGAATGATTGCATTGGTTGAACCTGAAACACTCAGCAAGACTCGCAGCGCATTTTCCACCGCTTCCTTAGTGATCAGCTGATCCAGCTTTGGACCACCTTGGATGGCCATTTCAGCAGCCAAGGCCCCGGTTTGTTCAGAAGCTCTCAATCTGTCTGCATGAACAGCAGGAATCGATGCAGTATTTGGTAACATCACTCCCAGTGTTTCTGCGATCACCGCCATACTGGATGCTGTACCCATCACTGCACAAGTTCCCGACGTGACTGCCAAATTTCCCTCAATCTGATCAATTTCCTTTTGAGAGACGGATCCAGCGCGATATTGAGCCCAGAAACGACGGCAATCTGTACAGGCACCCAGCCGCTCTCCCTTGTAGCGACCTGTCATCATTGGCCCCGCTACCAACATCACGGCAGGTTTTCCAGCTGAGACTGCTCCCATCAACAAAGCTGGTACAGTTTTGTCACATCCTCCCATCAAGACAACAGCATCCATTGGCTGAGCCCGGATCATCTCCTCTACGGCCATGGCCATCAGATTACGGTAGACCATCGAGGTTGGACTTAAAAACACCTCCCCCAAGGAGATCATTGGAAAAGGCATTGGCAAAGCACCAGAAACTAATACTCCACGCTTAACCGCTTCGAGCATCTCTGGGAAATGCCGGTGGCAATTGTTGAAACTACTCTCTGTGTAACAGATGCCAACAATCGGCTTATCCAGGGATTCATCGGTGTAGCCCATGGATTTCGCAAAGGAGCGTCGCAAATATCTAGCAAACTCTGGATCCCCATAATTGGTCAGTCCGTTGGCGAGCCCCTTTGAAATTTCAGACATCCACGGATCCTTTGGCCAAGTGGTGTCTTATATACTTAGGGACCATATAATCAAAAATTCCCAGGCTTCCGCCCTCCCGACCAAAGCCGCTTTCTTTTATACCACCAAAAGGCGCTTCTGCAGTGGCCAGCAATGTTTCGTTGATTCCTACCATTCCTGATTCTAAAGCCTGAGCAGTCTGCTCAGCTAATGCAGAGTCATGTGTGAAAAGGTAAGAAGCCAGACCAAAAGGGGTTGAATTGGCTAATTTGATTACTTCCTCAAATCGATCAAAACTTGTTATGGGAGCCACAGGAGCAAAAGGTTCCTTGATCATTATTTGAGCTTCCGGTGGGACATTAACCAGCACTGTAGGTTCCAAAAAATATCCAGTTTTATGTTTTTCATCTCGGTTCCCACCAAGGAGTAACCTTGCTCCTTTTGCTTGTGCATCAGAAATGAGTGCGAGTGCATTTTTTAGGGATCTTTCTCGAATCATTGGTCCAGTTGTAACCTCTTCATCGAGACCACTGCCGGTTTTAAGATTCTTAGCAACCTCAACAAAAGCTTTAGCAAAAGGTTCGATGATGGAATGATGAACATAGAACCTTGAGGGTGAAATACAAACCTGACCACAATTTCGGAATTTTGTAGTAGCCAATTTTTTTGCGGCAGCAATAGGGTCAAAATCTGGATAGACAATCACTGGGGCATGGCCACCCAGTTCCATTGTGACCTTCTTTATGCCCTCAGCACAATGGTGGAGGATTTCTCTTCCAACAGGTACTGAGCCTGTCAGCGAGACCTTTCTGATAATTGGTGAAGAAATCAAATCTCCTACCATTGGATTGGGATCGCCAGTAAGAATCGAAAAGACTCCTGCAGGCAAACCCGCATCAATCAAAGCTTGACCGAGAGCAAAACAAGACCCTGGTGCCTCCGAGGCAGGACGTGAGATGACTGGACAACCAGCAGCAAGCGCAGCAGCAATTTTACGAGATGGTAACAACAACGGGAAGTTCCACGCTGAGAGTGCTAGGCAGGGACCCACAGGCTGATAGACGACTGAAAGGCGTTCTTCTGGTAATCTAGATGGAATGATTTGGCCATATGCTCGTTTACCCTCTTCACTATACCACTCAAACTGATCTGCACTGGCGCCTGCCTCTGCTTTCGCTTCGATAAGAGGTTTACCTGTTTCAGTGCTCATTATTTTTGCAATTTCACCAATACGAGATCTGATTAGATCAGCTGTTTGCCGCAAAATAGCTGCACGTGACCAAGCAGAAGTTTTTCTCCATTCTAGACCTGCTTGCTGACAAGAGACTAAAGTTCTTTCAATATCTTCTCTTGTAGCTGCTGGGATAGTCCCTATCTGTTGCTCTGTAACAGGACTCACTACAGATATAATTTCTTGATCGCTAGCTGATTGCCATCTTCCACGGATTAAAAGCCCATAATTTTCGTACATTGGTGTCTCAGAGTAATTAGTGAAGATCAATTTTTTGAAAATTTAGTTTTAATATCATTTCTTGTTCAAACCCTAGCCATAAAACTACTTTCAAAATTCATTAAATCATTGTTTCAATATACTTCTGCTGGACTTCCTCACACCAGTTTCCAACGTTCCAGCTTCCATATGCTCCCATACCTCCAAGTGGGTTAGGCCCATGGTAAACTGGCACATGAATCAGGCTGAGGCCCGGGTGAGCATAAGCTTCAACAAACACCTTTTTCAAATCCTCAAGAGTAGTACCTCCCCAAAACGCTCGAATACCTTTTATCGATTGAGCCATCTTCACATAGTCCACTTCAACCAAATCATTTGTTCGATAAGTACAACCATATTGGGCTTCTTGCAATTGGCTGATTGCTGCCATTCGACGATTATCGAGTAACAAAATAGTTCCATGTACACCATGTTGAATGCCATCAATCAAAATTTGTGGGTTCATCATAAAGGAACCATCTCCTGTCAAAGCTATACCGTAACGACCTTCATCTGCCAGGGCTTGGGAAAGCAATGCAGAAACAGCGAAGCCCATATAGGATGATCCTGAGTCAGTGAACGTTTCTTCAGGAGAATTATCTTCTACAATTTGGAATCCATTTGCTTGAACGTCACCTGCATCAAAAAACTTTATAGCCTCATGAAGTCTTGCAAAGTCATCGGCAATTTTAATTACCTGAGGCTGAGTTAGCAGAGGAATTTTCCAAATGTCATCTTCAATAGTAGCTGCATCAAATCGATCTTTCTTAAAAGTTTGCCATTCTTGCTTTTTAGCTAAGCACTTTGACAACCATTCACTTGTAGTTTTCTGTTTGTCTAAGCATCGAGTCAGTTGCTTCAGAACTGTAGCTGCATCCCCTTGCAATGCTAGGGTATTGTTGTAGTGAAGCACATCGTCAAAATCTGTATTGATGTTGATCACATATTTTGCCTTGGGCCAACCCATACCCGAACAGTCACTTTGACAAACTCCTCGGCTACCGACAAAAATAACTAGCTCAGCTTCCTGCATAGCGTAATTACCACTGATGGTACCCTTTGATCCGCCGACATGCATGTTTTGTGGATGATCATCTGGTAAAACCCCTGTAGAGCCAGGGCTTAAAACGACTACGGCCCCAGAGGTTTCTGCAAAACAGAGTAATGCTTCTGCAGCTTTGCGAGACCCACCTCCCACTTTGATTGCAACCTGAGAAGCTTGGGAAATCAATGCTGCCGCTTTTTTGATCAAGGCATCGCTGAGGAGGTAAGGTACAAATGGCTGAGGACGCTCTGGCAAGCTATCTAATCGCAAGGTGACTTTTGCAGGCTGTGTATTGATGGGTAGGTTCAGAAAGAAGGGGCCTGCCTTTGAAGGATGGAAAACCCTTGTGGCTCCCCTTCGAAGCGCTTCACGAAAGGCCTGAGGAGTGTGGAGTGTATATGATGATCCCATAACAGCTGTGATTTGCCCGAACATGCCTTGCTCTCGTTTCGGTATCTGCTGCATGTTGTATCCCTCACCATGTGTAGTTTCATCACCATAAATGTGATAGACTCCAATGCCATTCGAAGAAGAAACAATGGATGCTGCCACGGCTTGCAGAGCGCCAGGCCCAATAGATGTAACCACGGCACATGGTTCATCATACACCCAACGTAATGCCGTAGCGGTGTGGGCCATTTCAATTTCGTTTCGAAACTGAAACCCCCTCACCAAACCTGCAGATTCATAAACTCGAAGAGTTTCTCCAAATTCAGTGGAACCATGTCCCAAGATCATTAGAAATTTGGTAACTCCTTGCCTGATCAGCCCTAGCACCAGTACCTCAGTCAGGCCCATGGAAACTGTATTTGATAATAAGCCTGCCTCAACAACTGCATTCACTCCACCATGACTTTTAAACCACAGTGCTCTTTTAGCTTGGGTTTCTGGGAAATCATGTGATGAGTTCATACCAGTTCCTCCCGCAATCTAATGGATTGCCCTTTTTGGGCTGATTCTTCTGCTGCCAAGGCAAATTTTAATACCTGTCTTCCCTGCCTGGCTGTCAAAATGGGCTCTCCGCCATCTTTTAGCACATTGAGAAAATGGCGAGTTGACTGAATAAAACTCTGCTCCCACCCCATAGCGATATCCCGATATTCAGTGATCTTATCCTTGGAGTAGAGCACTAGTGGAGGAGTTTCACCGATTCGACCATGCCCTCCGTTGATCCAAATGATCCCATGCGTTCCTGTTATTTCCACACGGTCATCCTGCGCATAGTAGTAACCAGAAATTTCAAGTTCGGGAGAATAGACAACCTCCAAGTTTCCAATTTTCCCGTTTTGGAAACGAAATGAAATCAATGATGGGGCATCCAAAAAGCCACCGTCTTTTCGTTGCGTATGATTAATGTAAGAGTGCACTTCTTCTGGATTCCCCATGAAGTACCATGCCAGTGCAAATTTGTGATGACCATCATCAAACACGAGCGGACCACCTCCAGAGGTCTCTTTATCTTGTCGCCATGCATCAGCACTGCTTGGTATCTCCCAAGCTGTTTTCCCCTTGCCAGAGTTTGACTTAATCCGGATTGATAGTGGTTCACCAATCGCTCCCTTATCTATCAAAGCTTTGGCCCTCATCACTGGTGGATGAAAGATAAAATTTTCAAATACTTTAAAGGGGTGTGGACTCGCTTCAGCGGCAGCTACCAATTGATCTGCTTCATCTAGATTGATGCACATTGGCTTTTGTAGTGAAATGATTTTCTGTGCTTCAATCGCTTTCAAGGCTATCGGCAGGTGCGTATTGTGCGGCAGCAGCAATTCAACCAAGTCCACGTCATCTCGCGCCAATAAGTCTTCATAATTATTTGTAACAGCAGCATCAGGACATCCCCATTTTTCTGCTCGAGCTTTTGCCAGGTCGAGATCTTGATCACAGAGCGCTGAGATCTGACTGAAGGGGTTTTGTATGTACTCGATAGCATGAAGGTCAGAGATTCGACCTGTGCCGATAATGCCCACACGAATTGCCTGCCTTTTCATGTTACCTATGAAAAATTAAGTTTATTCGCCACATTCTTCAGGATTGTCCCAAATGTCATAAGGTGCTCATGCTGGATACGTACAGAAGGCCCTGAAATTCCAATAGCTGCGATCATATCGCCTCGACCATCAAACAACGGATATGCAGCGCATCGAATTCCCTCTGAAAATTCCTCATTATCAATTGCGAAACCAACACTGCGGGTTTGCAAAAGTTCCCGATGTAGATGAGGTAAATTGACGATTGTTTTATGAGTATAAATCTGTAATTCACCAGGGATTTTGGCATTTCCAAAGGCCAAAAAAGCTTTTCCAAGTGCGGTACAGTGAAGCGGCGATAGAGAACCTATCGGGTGGTCTACTTTTAATGGTCTTAGAGAATCCACTTTATCTATATACCACACTCGGTCTTCAACCAAGACCGCAAGATGAGCACATTCTCCAGTTGTCTGAACGATTTCTTCCAGTGCAGGACGACAAATTTCCTTACACGCAATCACTTCAGTCAGAGAATGCTGATTTGTGTAGCATGTTTTCTGTGAAACAGCTGAATAGCGGCGTGATGAATTTTGTGATGCATATCCTGCTGCCACCAATGTCTTTAGGATGTGTGAAGCGTTTGATTTATCAACATCCAGTAGCTCAGCAATATGCGTCAGTCTAAGCGGTGCATCAGCTTCTCTTAAAATATCGAGAGCTTTCAGCCCTCTGGTCAAGGATTGTAATAACCTCAAAATCGTCTATTCCTGATCAAGTTTTGTAAGTTTTGCCATTAATTCCGTTTACTTTTATGAACAGCTATATCTATCAAACTACAAAGAAGTCAAAGCTCAAATTGCAAAAAGGTTTGAAAATGTTGTACAAATTGTTTAACATATGGCAACTATTATGAAAATTTTTTTGAACTTTCATTACTTTCGCACACATTTGTTGCCTAGAGCAATAATTTAATTGACAGCACAAAAACTCCCTGCTTAGATAAGCGGCGTGTACCGTTTTTGTTTGACAGAAGACACTTTAATTGAGGAGGAGATCTCATGAAATACATCAATCGCCGTACACTTCTGGGAACTTTATTCGCACTACCCTTCATTGGCCTTAGCACACCAGCCTTAGCACAAAGTGAGGTGACAATAAGTCACTACTTTACTGGTGAGTTAGGGCTGAAGGCTTTCGGTGAACAAATGGAAAAGTTCGAGGCAGCAACAAGCTATGAAATGAAAAACAGCCCTGTTGGTCACGAAGATTTCAAAACAGATATTTTGGTACGTGCATCTGGGAGCAGCCTGCCTGATGTCTTTAGTTACTGGGCAGGTGCAAGAGTTCAGTTTATTGCGGATTCTGAAAGCCTAAAGCCCATCGACCAAATGTGGAACGAAGCTGGATTGGATCAGATTGTTGCCAAAACGGTTGCGGACAGTGCAACTATGTACAATGGCAAAAGGTTTCTGGTACCATTTAACTACCATTACTCAGGAATGTTTTATAACACCAAGGTGATGGGTGATGCAGGAATTACCGAAATGCCTACCGACTGGAATGGATTTCTTGCTCTTTGTAAAGAGTTACAATCGAAAGGAGTCACTCCGATTGCTTTAGGTTCAAAGAATCGGTGGCCAGCTCAGTTTTGGTTTGATTACCTGTTATTACGCAGCGCAGGCCCAGACTATCGAGCTCAATTGATGGCTGGGAAAGCATCCTATGATGATCCTCAAGTCAAACAGGCTATGGGGATGTGGAAGGCGTTGGTCGATGCAGGGTACTTCGTGGAAAATGCGAACGCGAACACATGGACAGATGCCTCAGACCAAGTTGCAAGAGGCGATGCGGCAATGACTTTGATGGGGACATGGATTACAGGTTACTGGAATGGTCTTGGCCTTGTCCCAGGAGCAGATTATGACTTCTTCCCATTCCCTAGCATCATGGCTGGGGTTCCTTCAGCATCAGTGGGCCCTGTAGATGGTTTAGTAATTGGAGCAAACACAACTAATCCGAAGGGTGCAGAGGAATTTTTGAAGTTTATGGTTTCTGATACTGGGGTGCAAGCAGCATGGAGCAAAGCTCAAGGTGCCCTGTCGGCGAATGTCAATGTCGATGCATCAAATTATAATTCTGTAATGTTGAAAGCTTTTGAGACTGTTAAAAACTCAGATGCTTTTGCATTCAACTATGATTTAGCAACACCACCCCCAGTAGCTGAAGTTGGCTTGTCGATGTTTGCCCGATTTATGGATGATCCGTCAGGTGTCGATGAAATCATGAAGCAAACAGCACAAGATGCTGCCGGTGCATTCAACGAATGAGAATAAGCTGAATTAACTCCAACATGCGGGGTCTTTCTTGGACTCCGCTAACCAAAGCTAGCATGGAACGCGATAAACGCTTATGGCGAATCGTCCTCCTTACACCCCCACTTCTCGTTTTTTCTGTCTTAATCGTCTGGCCTCTCCTAAGTTCGTTTTACTATAGTTTTACAAACTGGAACGGCTTCAGTAGTAGCTATCAGTTTGTTGGATTAAGTAATTTTCAAAAGATCTGGACAGATCGTCTATTTTTTCAGGCCACAATAAATACCATCATTTGGATGGTTTCGGCACTACTACTACCAACTTTACTAGGTCTTGTACTAGCTCTTTTACTTGACTCAAAAGTTCGTGGTGGAAAATTCTTTAAAACGATCTTTTACCTACCCATCTGCCTTTCAGCTATTGTCGTGGGACAAATCTGGATATGGATCTATCAACCGAACTGGGGGCTACTTAACACATTAATTGAAGAAATCACTGGTGAGCGTTTCCGGTATGCATGGCTTGCGAAGCCAGATAGTGCTCTATTCTCTGTGATTGTTGCTTGGTCTTGGCAACAGACAGGGTTATCAATGGTCATTTATCTTGCTGGACTCACTGCCATTCCATCTGAAATACTTGAAAGTAGTGCAAGTGAGGGTGCTACGACATGGCAGCGAATATGGTATATAATAATACCTCTACTTGTTCCATCAACTGTTGTTGTCATCGCACTCTCTGTTATTAATTCACTGAAGGGTTTTGATATTTTATACATTATGACTGGTGGGGGACCCTTTAATTCATCTGATACTTTGGCAATGCATATGTACAATGAAAGTTTTAAAAAATATCTTATTGGATATGGAAGTAGTATCTCAGTAGTTTTATTTGTGATTGCATTGATCATTATCGGAATTTATTTTAGGCAACTTCGGAAGTTTGATCAGATTTATGGTCAGTGAATAATGAAAGTAGTATTTTTTAATTTTGAATCAACAAAAAAACTAAATCTCAATTTGAAAACAAATAAATTTTTCTAATGATTTAAATGTTTGGCTATAAAAAAAATAATGTTTCAGGTATTCATTCTTGGCCAGTTGTAATCTTTATTGTTTTATTGATTTTATCAATTCTTTTTTTAGCTCCAACATTTGGGGTTTTATTATCATCAGTTAAAACTACAAGGGATATTGCTCTAGGAGAACTATGGAAGATTCCTAATGAACTTTATTTCGGGAATTATGTAGAAGTTTTAAGCAATCCTGCTGTTGGTCAATATTTTGTAAATACACTTTTAGTGACTGTTCCAGCAACCTTTGCGTCTATCGTACTTGGCAGCTTAGCGGGTTATGTTTTTGCAAAATTGCCCTTTCGTGGGAGTGAAATACTTTTTCTGATTCTTGTTTCGGGAATGTTTTTCCCACCTCAAGTAATATTAATTCCACTGTTTCGACTATTTAACAGTCTTGGTCTGATCGATACACTTTGGCCCATTTTTTTAGTTCATACTGCGTTAGGAATTCCAATATGTAGTTTATTGATGCGCAACTTTTTTTCAACGATACCAGCTGAAGTACGCGAAGCTGCCATACTGGATGGCGCGAATGAATGGCAAATTCTTACAAGAATTGCTTTACCATTAAGTTTGTCAGCTTTGGCTGTTTTAGCCACACTACAATTTACTTGGATTTGGAATGATTTTCTTTGGCCTCTCATCTTTACCCAGTCTGATGAAAAAAGAACAATTATGATTGGAATTGTTAATTTGCGTGGACAGTACACTGTTGCATGGGGAGTCCAAGGAGCTCTCTCATTAATTGCTAGCTTGCCTACGATTCTTATATTTCTTTTTTTTCAGCGATATTTTATCAAGGGTATGACAATGGGCGCAGTCAAAGGCTAGCAATCAAGATTTTTTTTAGTAGAAGGCAATGTTTCCTTGATTGATAGATTTCATTAGAGTAATAGTAGTATTATTATATTTAGTAAGCATTTTTTGATTATTTGGGCCTTCGATCAACAACATAATTCTTTGGTAACTTCAATAAATCATTTAAAATTAATTTGTTTTCCTCCATTCAATACTTATTTGCAGTTTTATTCTGGTAAGCGTTCACATTTCGTTTTCAGTCCAGATGATCTACATGGCGAGAGATAATCCTTCTCAACTTCATGCAAAAAATTTGTTGTAACGTACCCTAATAAATTAGATAAAGATCAAATGTATCATCAGTAATGTAGAGGTTTGCTCATGTCATCATCAGATATTATCATTGTAGGAGCTTGCATAAATGGTTGTGCGAGTGCCTACCAACTCGCGAGAGAAGGCCATCAAGTCACAGCAATTGAGCGCTTCTCCCCGGCAGCGATGGCCTCAGGCTGGACACTTTGCCGGTGTAAGGCAATCTGGTCGTCACCCATCTGAGTTACCCATTGCTATTGAAGCAGTAAAAATGTGGCCTAAATTAAGTGAGGAACTTGGAGCCTTCACCAGCTACAGATAAGATGGAAACCTAAGACTGGCCCGAGACGAAAATGAAGTGGAGACGATCCAAAACCTAGTTAAAACTCAGAGCAAGGCAGGCTTGGATGTAATCTTTTTAAATGGATCAGCAGAGATGCATGAAATTGCCCCTGCGATCTCTCCAAAGGTTCTGGCAGCCTCTTTTTGCAGAACTGACGGGCATGCTGAGCCAAATGCCACGGTCTTGGCTTTCCGGGCAGCAGCTGAGCGTCATGGTGCTAGATTCCTCTTGGGTCAGGCGGCGAGTGAAATCTTGGTTGAACGCGATAAATTTGTAGGTATCCGTATTGGAAAAGAACGGATATGAATTGCTCACTGTTCAAGGAAGTTAAGCGTAAGGTGTTCAATAAATATAATTAGTTCACCCTACTAATTTTCCATCAGGGTTGAAATAAGGGTGAGGACCATCAAAATTTCCCAGATAGCTGAGATGGCTTGTGAGATAGCCCTCAGCATCAACTCGAAAAATACGAATGGCTGGTGGATCCATGCTGAAAGATGATGGACCACTTGGATCAAGATCAAGTGTTGTGGAATGTGCAGCGTTGGGCGCGATGCTTATTCCAACACCATCAATGCATGCTTCAGATGCCCGGTGAACGTGACCACAAGCCACATGTCGCACCTGTCTATGGGATGTAAGCAATTGAATTAATTCTTTTCCATTGATCAAGTTCTGCACATCCATGTGATTGATACCTGTGCAAAATGGTGGATGATGCTGAAACAGTATCGTTGTTTTCTGAGTTTTTTCTGCCAAACAGTTATCCAGCCACAGGAGTCTTTCCTCTGTCAAAAAGCCATACGATTTATTTTCAACAGTTGTATCAAAACCTATAAGTCTTACAGGATGGTCATCAATAGAATAGTGTATAAAATCAAAACTATTCTTAAGATAATAGTAATCTTTGAACGCTTCTAGAAAATTTTCTCTACTGTCGTGATTGCCTGGAACGACATACCATGGTGGGACTAATTCATTGATAATTTCCCGAAATACGTGGAACGCTTCTAGTTCCCCCCTGTCCGTAATGTCACCAGTGACGATGACAGCCTCTACATTGGGTCTGAAATTATTAATATGGGCAACTGCATTCTCAAGCATTGAGCACGTATCAACGCGACCATAGGCTACCTGTCTTCCTGAGCGGATATGTGTGTCTGTCAGTTGTGCCAGAATCATAAATTTAATGACTTTTCAATTAATTTCTAAAAATCTGTCTTGATGAACAAGAATTGATATTTCATCCCCTTCTTCAATCACATCTCGTTGAAATGATTCAATAGTGATGTGCTCAGGTGTACCACAATCGACAATCAAGCGAATCCTGTCTCCCAAGAAAAATGAATTTACAACCTTGCCATTGAATTGGCCGGAAGACTTCTCAACGATTTCGGCATCCTCTGGGCGAAATACCAAATCATGACCTTTGGGAGTGTCTATTCCGTTAATCATTGCAGAAGGTATCCTATTCACTGTTCCAATAAAGTCAGCTACAAAAGAGTTTTTAGGGGTATTGTAAATTTCTCTTGGCGAACCTGTTTGCACAATTTTACCCTTGGACATAACTACAATACGATCACCCAAAGCCATTGCTTCGGCTTGATCATGCGTCACATAGATGGAGGTAATCGCAAGACTTCGCAAAAGACTATCAATTTCAACCCTAAGACGTTCCCTCAGGAGAGCATCGAGAGCTGTAAGCGGTTCATCTAGCAGCAGAACCCTTGGCCGAACTGCAATTGCTCGAGCGAGCGCAACCCTTTGACGTTGACCACCTGAAAGTTGATCAATATTCCGATTTGAGAGTTCAGTGATACGCATCATCTTCAGCATTTCTAGAACTCTAGCTTCTATTTCAGACTTTGACATTCTCCGTACTCGAAGCCCATAAGCCACATTTTCTGCAACTGTCATATTTGGGAACAATGCATATGATTGAAATACCATCCCGACGTTTCGCTTTTCGATAGGTAAATCAGTCACATCATCATTGTTGAACCAGACCTCTCCGGATTTGTCTGGATTTTCAAGTCCTGCCACAATTCTTAATAATGTAGTTTTACCACAACCCGAAGGCCCAAGAAGAACCACAGTTTCCCCACCTTCGACTGCTAAATCCACGGGATCTAAGGCCCGTGTCCCATCTTCGAAAGTTTTCGCACACTTATGGAGTGTCACTGCGGTTGCATTTGAACTCATAGGCTATCTCATCATAATCAATGATTCATTCAATGGGCATCCTCGTCTTGAATAAGGCTTTTTGGTTGGCGCTGGCTTTTAGCCAGCAACTGCATGGCAATCAATAGTGGTACAATCATTACGAAAAAGACCAAGGTGTATGCGCTAGCAACCTCTAGGCGCATTGATGCATAACTATCTGCCAAACCAACAGGTAATGTCTTTGTCATTGGTGTATGTAGCATCCAAGTAAGATTGAATTCTCCAACCGACAGAGTAATTACCATCAATGAGCCAGCCAATATCCCTGGCTTGGCATTGGGCAATACAACATAGATAAAACGATGCCAGAAAGACGCTCCCAGGCTTGCAGCCCCTTCCTCCAGTATTTTAAAGTTGGTACTTGTCAAGACCGCTAGGACAGAACGGACCATAAATGGAAGTGTGTAGAGCACATGTCCAACTAAAATAAATGACCAACTGGTTCTAAAATCACGAAAACCTCCATACATAATAATTAACGCAAGAGCGATTGCCAGCCCAGGTATAGCAACCGGCAACACAATCATTTCCTCAACAATTCGAGCAGTTCTCCCACCAATTCTAGCTAACGAGTATGCTGCTGGAACACCTATAAAAAGATTAATTATTAGACAAAATACAGCAATTAGCAGCGAGAGATAGATTGTTTCAGAATAAAGTTCCCAAACTTCTATAATCCAACGAAAAGTAAAACCACTTTTCAAACCTACGAAAAAATTTTCTGTTACCCCGGCCAATGCAGATAAAATAGCAGGTACAATCAGAAATGCACATACAACAAGAGTGAAAAACAATTGCCCATAAAAGGTTTTGGGGCGGCGCATATTTACTTTTTATCCGGAGGCAGCAACTGTTGAACCTGAGAGGCTTCTCGCTAACAATAGTGCGACCCAGGTAATTATTCCCAATATGATTGACAAGCTTGCAGCACCCGCAATATTAGCGTTCAAAGTAAACTCCGTATAAATCGTCATTGGAAGCACATCTATGTTTGTTGCTAGCGTGAAAGCAGTACCAAATGCACCCATTGAGGTAGCAAAGCAGATAGCTCCAGAAGCAATCAACCCAGGCTTGAGGGCTGGCAAAATAACGTCAACTATCACTTCCCAAGATGATGCACCAAGCGAACGAGCAGCTTCTTCTAGAGCTGGGTCAAGCTTCTCAGCAGAAGCCATAATAGTTAAAATAACCCTAGGTATCGAGAAATATAAATATCCAAGAAAAAGTCCCCACATTGAATAAGCCAAAACAATTTTATAACCAATCAAATAATTACTGATGCCACCAATTAAACCTTGCCTTCCAGCCAAGAGAATAATCATGAACCCAATAACTACTCCAGGAAATGCAAGTGGGAATGTCAATAGTGAGACTAATGTCTCACTACCACGGAATCGATTACGAACAAGAAATAATCCAGCAATCGTGGAAATTACGAGAGCAAAGGCGGTTACTCCGATTGAGAGCAAAACCGTCGCTACCATGCTTTCAAAATGACGAGGGGTTTGGATAATACTGAGGTAACTAGCTACCCCCTCATCACCAGTGGCGCCAACAACTGCTAGTCTTGTCATTGGCACAAAGAAGAAGGTTGTGAAGATAAGCGCTGCAGGCAAAATCAGCAGAAAGTATCTAGGATATTCTCGACGGATCATAGTGACAATTTGTGTTCAATTGAGAATTGTTTTGAACAGCAAATTCTTGGATCTTATCTGACCTCGTTGAGATAACGCTCCTTAAATGAGTTCTGGACTGCTGCCATTTTTGCGTAATCAAGAGGAGTGGAGCGTGCATAATCAGAGGCTGGAAGGAACTTTGCTGCGGCTTCCTTTGACATCGCTGATGCTCGAATAGGTCTTAGAAATGCGTTGGCCCAAACTTTTTGTCCTTCATCGGACATAATGAAATCAAGTATTTTTCGACCCTTTTCTGGATGAGGTGAGTTTTTCACCAAACTCATTACGTAAGGAACTACTACAGTGCCTTCCTCCGGAATAACAAAAGCAACGTTAGCTTTGTCTTTGTATTTTGCACGGTAGGCGTTGAAATCATAGTCAAACAAAATTGGAATTTCGCCTGAAAGAACCCTTGCATATGAAGTTTGTTTCGGAACGATCGGGTCGTTTGCTGCCAAGTCCTTAAAAAACTTAATTCCGGGATCAAAATTTTCAAGTGTACCACCAAAGGCTCTATTTACAGCGACGGCTCCTGCATAACCTACAAATGCTGATGAGGGGTCAAGATATCCAATCATTCCTCGGTAGTCAGGGCTCATCAGATCTTTCCATGATTTCGGGATCGGCTTACCACCTAGTGCGTCAATATTCACGAAAAGTCCAAGTGTACCGGAATGGATGGTAAACCACTTGCCATCTTTATCCTTCAAACCTTCTGGGATCTCATCGAAGTGCATCGGCTTGTATGCTTCAACTACTCCTTTTTCAGCAGCTTGAATACCGAAAGAGACACCATAGTAGGCAACATCAGCGACTGGGCTACTTTGCTCAGCTAAAAGTTGTGAAAGCGTTTGACCCGAATTCTTGTTATCATGGGGTATGTTATACCCAAGGTTTTGCTTAATACTCTTCAATTGCGAAGCCCAATCCGCCCACTGTGGGGGGCAGTTGTAGCAAATTGCGTCAGCTGCTACTGCTTTGGTTGCAACAAAACTCATAACGAGTAGAATTCCAAAACCAATCAAATTCCTTGTCTTACGTATCATACTTTCTCCCTTTGAACAGCTTCCCGCATCTTTCGAACGATCAGCTATGAAATCCCCATTGGAGATTAATAATTTTCTGACGATGCCGACTGTAGCAGCCTGGTTTACAAGATAGAACTCATCACAATATCAGAATTCTATTGCGATAAGAACTTAGCCTGATCTTATCTTTCACTAAGCTGGAAGAGCATTGAGCTCTCCCACACCAAACAACCTTTCTACATGCCGTTATGTCTGACACTAAGTGTGTCAGAGGTGCCGAATTTTATAGATAAAAGCCTGCACTGTCAAACCTGATGTTCTCTGAATTGGGCCTGACATTGATATAGTCTAAATTTGAAGCCTTCCTCCCCCTTTCTCGAAACCTAATACTTTTGATAGCCCCAGACGCTGAATTCTATGGAGTTAGCTGCTTGAGGTTTTTATCCGGAAAGTGTTTGTATGATCAGATTTATTTGTCGTTCTAAATCAGAATTTGAGTTTGTTGAATGTCTTAATTAGATTTGAGTCAATCTAGCGTAGTTGAATTTTTAAAGAGTAAAACCAAACAGAGTTAAGTCATCTCTCCTCTTGTTGAGACCCTGGTATCGCTCAACATCAGCCACAATATTGCTTACAGCTGTCTTCACATCCACTGCCCCCCTGATTTGATGGAGCACTCGTTTCTTACCATACATCAGCTTCTTCTCTCCACCCACTTGGTCCGTTACCCCATCGGAAAACACAAAAAAGGATGACGGTTTTTCGTTTAGTGCGCATTCAAAGACTTTAAAGTTGAGTGGATGTTCCTTGATATCATAGCCCAGGCTCTTCTTATCCCCTTTGATTTCAACCACACCCTGATCCGTCTTCTGGTAGAGATTCATCTTAGCCCCAGAATATCGAAAGGTCTTCGAATCCAGGGAAAAACAACATACTCCAGCATCCAATCCGAAGTCTGTCTGTTGATGTGTTTCATCCAGACTCAATGATTTTTGCAGGAATTCATCCAAGTCATTCAAAATGGTATCGGGGTGACTGAGGTCCTTGATTGAAGAGATCCTGTCCAGCAGTGTACTAGAGATCAAGGTCATAAAAGCACCTGGAATTCCATGTCCAGTGCAGTCGGCTACTACTAGACAGGTCCAGCCATTCTTCTTCTCCAACCAATAAAAATCACCTCCTATGGTATCTCTCGGTTGCCAAACATACTCTAGATTCCTAAATCCATATTGTACCAAATCTATCTTTGGCAGGATTGCGTTTTGGATCACACTAGCGGCCTGAATACTTTTGTTGATGTCATTGTTAGCTGCAGTAAGTTCTTCGGAAGTTTTTCGCAAGTCTGCTGTTCTTATGTCAACTTTCGATTCTAATTCGTTATTCAATGCTAACTGCTTATCTATAAATTCTTGTTTGAGATCATTCATCCCTTGAGCAACCGAGAATCCAAATGTTACAAACATTCCTAGAAATAGAAACCCAGCAGAAGGTTGTACTACTGACCAAAAATACCAGTTAAATCCATTAAAAATAAAATATGAAATCACTGCTATTGGCAATATTAGAAAAGGTAATAAAAAAGATAAACAAAGATAGGCAGAAGGCCGGCTCCCTTTACGCCAGGATATGAAAGCCAATACAATAGAAGACAATAGTAAAATGATGAATGGTATCGTAAATTGATGAAATTTTATCAAACCAGGACCGAGATTGTCAGGAGGATATTGTATTAGATCAAGCTGTTCACTATTTGGCCAACTAATCAAAAGTATCAGATTTAAGAAAAATATTATGGAATAAAAGAAGATGATTGCTAAATAAAATTTATTAAACCTGGGAAATTTTCCTTCGAGACTCAATGATTTTCTAAAAAATTCTATCAGGATCAGAAACAAGAGAGGAAAAGTAACAATCATTCCACTTACAGACGATACTGAAGGTGAAATAAGATAAAACCCAAAATGATAAGTAAGTAATCCAGCTGGCCCACACAACTGATTAAATGATAATAGTAATAGTGCTAAGGATAGCCAAATATAATTACCTCTTGATATCAAAAAAACAACGAAGTAGTAAATGCCAAACAATAATGATGGAGCAATAAAAGCTATCTGACCCATTGGCCTCAAAAACTCTTTAGTATTTACAGCTTCCCATGATCCTATCATCATGCGGTGATAGTTATCTTTGGAGTTGAACCTATCGACTGGTCTATTACGAAAGAAGTTAAAGATTATTGACACTTCATTTTTTGGTATTGTTAGCTGGTATTCAGATCCAATTCGGTTTTCTTCTCTATGTTTACTTGAACCTAATTTCCAATAATCAAATTCTTTAATTCCTATTGAATTTTTTACAAATAATTTTTTCTCTCTGTTATAATTATGAGAGAGCCCAATTTTATCTGTAGGCAGATTATTTTTTATAGTGAAACGAACCCAGTAGCCTTCTACCATTGATTGTGGATTCAATCGCATATCTGACCATTCTGCAAGCTCCAGATCCTCGAAAGAAACGTTCTCATCAAAGCCTTCCAAAAAACTGAGATGTTCATTTGGTATTATTTCAAGTGACTCTGATGTAACTATAAATGGTTCTCGTGAATAGCTCTTAGATGAAATCAAAAATACTATAATGATTAAATTGAGTATGAATCGAAACATTTTCATAAAGTACTATCGCATTTAATGAATTTTGATGTCCAGTCCTGATTTTTCTTTTTGCTGTTCCTAATTTCAATGGCTAGTACACCCCAAAGACATTGTTAATTAGCCTTATCACATACAAATACTTTGTAAATGAATTTTAGCAATAAACTTAGGGATTATTAACTCTTGACACAAAGTTGGTAGTATCCAGGTTTCATTATCACATAGCTCTTGAATTTTGCCAACTAGTTGATAACTAAAGTTAGTCTCTATTTTGGAAAAAATACAACTATTATTTGGATATTTACCTTAAGACTAACAGTTATTGGGGAAGAATCATGAAAGAAA
>JACLAC010001429.1_pt1 | contig 29363 bp, 22 predicted proteins | sample 8027881 | NCBI WGS metagenome assembly JACLAC01 (sample SAMN15725517, study PRJNA655200) | protist metagenome | isolation source: fluorescence activated cell sorting (FACS) single amplified genomes of... | place: Spain: Blaines Bay Microbial Observatory, Mediterranean Sea | collected 2016-01-19 | reverse complement strand
GAATTCTCCCATGGCAAACGAAAAATATTCTTCCGATACGTTGTCGCCCGACGGATTCGTTGCGCCATGATCACTCACGTGTACCGCACTCCCTGAAACTCAACTTCAAAAAATGGCGGCAACAATCCATCCACTCGCAACAATCCAGCTTGGGTCAATTCAATGGCATCACCATTCTGCTTTACGTAACCGTCGGTGACATAACCCTGCCATTGTTCAGAAAACTCCTCCCTGATATCCACGCCAAACTTGTCCCGGAAGTAGCCAACATCCAAGTAGCCACGCTTAAGCAACAAAATCATCTCGCGGACGAGTTGTTGGTGCGAACTCGGGACAAACCCCCTCCCCAGAGGAAGTTTCCCGGATTCAATGGTTGTGAGATATTTTTCAAGGTCCGCCAGATTTTGATAATGGACTCCATTAGCATGGCCAAAACTGGCAATGCCTGTTGCCAACAAATCCGCACCTTTCCATAGATTGTCGCGGTAGCTGAAGTTCACCTTGGTAGGATCTTTGACCACGGTGTAAGCACTGCTAACACTGTACCCAGCCTTTTGAAATTCACCGAACGCGTACTCCACCCAAGCACGCTTGGTATCCCAATCCGCAACGGGACTCTCGACCTGATTGCCGAGGATGTCTTTGCTGTAAACGGTGTTGAATGGTAATTCCATCTGATAGATCGTGACACTCTCTGGAGACAATTCCAGAGTCTTGTCAACGTTCATTTTCCAGTTGTCCCACGTCTCACCGACCATTCCGGAAATCAGGTCAATGTTAACGTTCGGAAAATCAGCAGCAGTGATCCATTCCCATGCATTGAAAACCTGCTTGGATAAGTGAGCGCGACCATTCTCTTCCAGCAACTTATCTGAAAAGTTTTCGACACCCAGACTTAATCGTGTAACACCCAGAACATCTCGCAACGTTTTTACTTTTGTCTCACTAAGCGTTCCGGGTTCGCACTCGAAGGTGACCTCTTCAGCACCGTCCCACGTGATGTGCTCCCGCAGTCGATCAGCAAGTTTCGTCAATTGTTTGGGTGACAGAAAGCTCGGCGTTCCGCCCCCAAAATATACGAAACGAAACGGCCGATCACCCATTACTGGCAATTGGCTTACAAGCGAAATTTCGTTGCAGAGGGCATCAACATAACGCTGCACCTCAGCAGCTTTGACGTCAGTGAACACTTTGAAATAGCAAAACTTGCACCGCTTTCGACAAAAAGGAATATGCAAATAGAGACCCAATGGAGTTTTCTCACTGGGCGGACCTTCAAGTGCATCATGGACGGCGGGCAGCTCCTCACGATTCCACTGACTGTACGGTGGATAGTTTGAGATGAAGTAACTGCCGACTTCGGTTTTTTTCGTATCGCTTGACGCGGAACCCATGAAAGGAAGCCGATTTTTGGGGAATTAGGGGTAATTGGCAGGTCGCTGCCTGCATCATTTTAAGTGTATCCCAGCAGACTACTACAGCCCTTGGGACGGAACCGCTGGATTGGTTTCGAAACTTGCTGCGGCATTCACCTTATTCTTGGCTTTCCTTGGCCCCAAAACAGCGTACGACGCCATCATCATCCGCGATGAAGAGCTCTTGGCCTGCAATGGCAGGACCAGCTAGGAAAGAGCCCCTTATCTCATAACTCCACTTCTCCTCGGTTCCATCCTGAAGATCGAGTCGAATCAATCTCCCATCAGTGGCGGCAATCCAAACATCTTTCCCCGCAATCACCGGTGAAGCATCGGCACGACGACGAAGCGTATGCCTCCACTTTAACTTGCCAGTTGCAGTAGAAATCGCATCCACCTGTTTGTACTGACTGCTCAACACGACTAGATCACCTGTGACAGCTGCACTATTTCGATATTCCTGAGGACGCTCTTCATCCATATGCTGCCAGAGCTCTTTTTGCGCTTTCCAGTCGAATGCCAGCACGACTCCGTCCATGATGGGCAGAAACGCTTTATTGCCAACAACGCTGGGAGTCGACCCGGTGGGCCCTCCCAACTCAAACGTTTTCCCCAAGGCCTCGCCGGTCTTGAGATCGACGACGTGCAATTGGCCGTCGCAGCCTCCCAGAAAAGTTCGATCGCCAGCGATGGTCGGGCTGCAACGGATTTGGTCATTCGCTTCGTAAGTCCAGACTTTTTCACCGTCTTTGAGGCGAAAACAATGGAGCTTGCCGTCCCCGCTGGCTACCAAAACGTTCTCACCATGAAACGCGACCGAACCTTGAATTTCTCCATCGGTCGACTTCCTCCACAACTCTTTTCCGTTTAACGCATTGAGCTTGTAAAGATTTCCGTCAATATCACCGATCAGCAGTTCCCCTGATTGAACTGCAGGTGAGGCAAGAAAGCCGGTATCAAAATCGACTTTCCAAATTTCCTTTCCCGTGACACGGTCAATGGCGTAAACCTTTCCCATCACATCAGAAACAAAAACCCGCTTTCCGACGACTACCGGAGTCGTCTCGATGGCTTCGTCAGCTTTGTATTCCCATTTGACCTGAAGTTTTTCGGGCAACGTTTGATCAGCGTGCCCCGTCGACTGGGCATCCCCCCGAGCAGTTGGCCAATTAAGTTGACTCAACGGAATCGCAACCCGCACTTCCGTGGTGGGGGTAGTGACCGCAGCAGGATCCGCCAAGTTGTCGGCAATGGCCAGGTTCGAGAGTAGTAGACAAGCGAGGGGCAACAATAGGATGCCCACGACGCCTTTCGACCGAGCTAGCGGCAAGTTTTTGAGGATTGTAACGAACATACGGAACTCTTCGTGAGGTGTTTCCAGCTCAATCATCTGAAAAAAGGGGGTTAGGCCAAAGTGTCTTGGGAATCTTGGGGCTTCAAAACCGATTACTGTTGAAAGACCCCCGCTCCCTCATGCATGCCAGTCTATTATAGGCTCTTGACCGTCGAGTCCACCGGCGGGGGTGACGATTATTGGTCTCAACCTAGCCGAACACCCTTTTATTGTCTTTCTTATCCTCTTCCATAGTTTCTGACAGTCCATGATTTGCGTAACACTCGGTAGAGCCCGCCACAAACGGATGATTGCCGAACACAAGTTCCTCGCTGAGCAAGGAGCGGAACTGGTTGAACTGCGTCTCGATTACATCGGTCGCGCCATCAGCCTAACCCGACTGCTTGAAAATCGTCCCTGCCCTGTGGTTTTGACCGCCCGCCGACGAGATGACGGTGGCCGCTGGATGAAGACTGAGCAGGAGCGTTTGATGCTGCTCCGAAGTGCCATCGCGGCGGGGGTCGAATACGTGGACATTGAGGCTGATATCGCCGCCCAAATACCCCGCTACGGCAACACCAAACGGATCATTAGTTTCCACGACATGTCGGAAACACCTGATAACCTTGAAGAATTACACGCTGCGATGGCTGATGAAGATGCAGACATCGTCAAAATCGCAACCATGGCGAATTCTTTCGCCGACAATCTGCGGATGGTCGAGCTTGTTCGAAACGCCAAGGTTCCCACCATCGGAATCTGCATGGGTGAAATCGGTGTAATCACTCGCCTGTTGGCAAACCGACTCGGTTCACCCTTCACTTATGCGACATTCTCTGGCGGCCGTAAAATGGCCCCCGGACAACTCGACTGGAAAGAAATGAGGGACCTGTACAAATACGACACGATCAATGAGGAAACCGAGTTCTTCGGAGTCGTGGCTGACCCCGTTGCGCACAGTTACAGTCCGCTGATTCATAACAAGGCGTTCGCAGAAGAAGGTCTGAATGCACGATACTTTCCATTCCGTGTCCCAAAGAACGACTTATCCAATTTGGTTGATAACTGCGCCGACTTGAACATTAGTGGTTTGAGCGTCACCATTCCCCACAAAGAGGAAGCTATCGAATTCTGCTCTCAAGCTGAATCCAGTGCGACGGGAATCGGCGCCGTTAACACGATGGTATTTCAGAACCAAGACTGCCTGGGCTACAACACTGACTATCGCGCGGCAATGGACTGCATCGAAGAGGTTTTCCAAATCGACAAATCACAGGAAAGACCAATGCAGGGACTCACTGCAATGGTACTGGGTGCGGGTGGAGTCTCACGAGCGATTGCCTGGGGGCTGAAACAACGACACTGTGATGTTGTCATCAGCTCAAGAACTCACGAGAGGGCACAAATCCTTGCCGCAGAAATTGGTTGCCGTACCGTTGAGTGGAGTCAACGACATGAACCGAAAATCAATTTACTGATCAATGGAACCCCGGTGGGCATGCATCCCGACATGGATTCATCGCCTTACAATGCTTCTGCCATGAGTCAGTACCTCGCAGTATTTGATACGGTATACAACCCAGAAAACACCCTTTTAATCAAGCATGCAAAGCAAGCAAACTGCCGAATCATCACCGGCATCGACATGTTCGTAAGACAGGCTGCTTACCAATACAAGCTGTTCACGGGACTCGATGCCCCTGTCCAGACAATGCGGCAGACCATCAAGCAGGCCACCAACCCGGTGCAATTGAATTGAGCAATCGGGATTCAGACTCACTGGGACAACCAAGCGTTCATATTCAACTGCGGCAAGCACAGCCGGTCGATGCTGAAGCTATTCAGGCCCTCATGCGCCCCTACGTCATGCAACGCCTTCTGCTGGCAAGAACGGAAGCCGAGATCATCGAGCTGACTCGACATGGCTTTGTTGCATTCCAAGAAGCCGAAGGTCAGCCCCACAAGTTGGTCGGATTCTCGGCGATCGAAATCTACGGACCTAAACTTGCCGAACTTCAATGCTTGGCGGTGGATACCGACTTTCAAGGCAGTGGCGTGGGGCGACAACTCGTGGAAGCTTGTGTGGCTCGAGCTCATGAACTGAACGTGATGGAAATTCTCGCAATCAGTTCCTCCGAAGGATTTCTGCAAAGTTGCGGATTTGACTACTCACTGCCAGATCAGAAGAAAGCACTGTTTTACCAGTTGCGGCCACGACCAACAGAGATTCGCGAACCCGATCTCGACGAATCGGAATCGTGAGGATTCACCCAAGCCCGTAACAGGATCGTGTGGCAAACCGCACATGCATCTTCAGAGCTGCGCTCGTCGAATTTCCACTCTCATCGTGCCACCTCTGCAAGCTTGATGAATTAGGTGCGTGCCTGGCGAGCACAAGGTTAATATGCCAGCAACTCGAACAAGCACACCCATCCCATGCCCCCCGCTCACGGAATTAATCGCTGTTTCCGCAGCGAATATCACCATCCAAAGGCTGAATGAAATCGCTTTCATCCTTTTTTCGGGTCAGATCTCATTCTCTTCAGAACGACTGTCACGCTCCCGTTCATTGGTTTCCGAAGCTGCTTCGGATTCATCACCCAACTCTCGGCCCGAATCGGAATCCTCCTGATCTAAAACAATTTCGTTGAATACTGAGTCACCAGAACACTCGGCATCGCCCGTGTTCGGATCGGCATCAACGTCAATGTCAGTTGGCGACTCTCGAAGCCAAAACGGAACCAGTCCCAACATGAACAGCCAGAACAGCAACACACCAGGAGATGAATTTTCGGACGGCCACAAAGGAAAAGGTAAACCGGTTGTCGCATCTACTGACGCCAGACGTTGCCAGAATACAATTTGGAAGGTCACAGCCAACGGCATGGCAATTGCAAATCGTCCGAGAGCGTCTGATTGCCGTGGCATCATCGGACGGATCCAGAAAGCCAGTACAGCCGCCAGGACAACCACTGCCGGCGATGCCTGCCAGCCCACCAGCAGTGCAGGAATTGCAAGGATTACAATCAGATCGATGAGTCGGCCCGTCGATTTCCCCAACGGATCAAGCTTGGGATCCGCCATGGGACAAAATCCTTTTGCCAAGTACCGGCCCAACGCAGTGGCTGCCACCAGGGCCGTGATCACGCGAATCATCGCATCGATGTACCTGCCCTCTGGCTGCCAATCTGCCTGAACTTTCATCTGCCAAGTGACGACCATCAAGGTCGGAAAAATCAAAATGGGCAGTGCGGTAACAGCCACCGCGAAGTAAGTCAAATTGGTGGGTAGTCGATTTCCATCGATGCGAATCAGGCCCAGTGCCCAGCACAGGGTCAAGCCCACGATATGGTAAGCGATCGTGACCAAAATAACCGGATCAAGTTCGGGCAACCAAAGTGGTCCACCGTAGTGTTGTCCCTGATGCGGCAAACTCACTTGATAGACTTCAGCGACAGCAACGGCAGTCAATGACAGTCCCACTACCGCTTCCACGATGGGATATCGCGGCGAAACCGGAAGACGACAATTGCGACAGCGTCCTCGCAAGGCCAACCACCCAAAAACCGGAAAGTTATCGCGTGCTTTCAACTGCGTGAGACAGCGCGGGCAATGCGAACGTCCATTAATCGACTGACCGCGTGGCATCCGCCAAGCAACCACATTCAAGAAACTTCCAACTGATGAGGCTACCCAAAATGACCAGACAGCAATCACCACGTCGACTGTTCGATGTAGATACAAATCGGTAACGGCGAGATATGAACTACCACGAGCCTGCAGGGTGGCAACACCAAGGATATACGCGGCACCCAGTGGTAATATTACCGCAGTAGCGTACAAAAATGGAGATCGGATACGTGGAGGCCGGTTTCGCACTGCAGATATCTCAGCGATTTAACAAGGCGAAGATCGCCTCTGAACGAAAAGGAGTTAGATTTAAAACAAGCTGATCCCCTGAATCCAATTCACTCATGGCGACCGGCAGCACTCAGCATAAACAGTGGTCAGGTAAAAGATCTGCATCGAGCACACAAAGAAGCATCCTACAGCAGATGCTGGTCTTTGTGATTCCAGCAATCCAAAGGCAACTTATCATCTTGTCACGATTCTGGCCCAGCATTTCGGCACACACGCCCGAGCCAGAAGGTAGAATGGTGAACGAAAGTCATCTAATACTGGCATGACCAGATCGACAAACTGCTGGAATCTGGCCAATCACCCACCCTAACCGTTAGATGCTACCCGCAGTCGCTGCACCCCGTTGAAACCGTTAATAACGGAGTAACTGGTGATATCGCGAGACTCCGTCGAGTCCTACCGCTCTCCTTGAAGAACAGTCGCCAAAAACCGAGAATCATACAGCTATATTTGCAGAAAATTCAGTCCAGAGATGAGGATGTGAAGGATTGACGCCAACATCACCGATATCTAATCAGGCGAGACGGTATACCCAATCGCACCAACGATTTTCGATTGCCGCGAAAGAACTTACGAGACACTGTGCCTGAGGCGATTGACGCCGACTGATCAAAAACTTATGCCTTACCCTTCGCACATCCTCGTCGTGGACGACAGTCCAACACAGCTTCGGCAAATTCAATTTTTGCTTGAAAAAGAGGGTTTCGTTGTCCAACCTGCCGCCGATGGCCTGCAGGCAATTGCTTCCATCAAAGACAATATACCGATGCTAGTCGTGACCGACTTGCAGATGCCTGAGATGAATGGCTTGGAATTGGTTGCCGCGGTGAAAGAGACAATGCCATCGCTGCCAGTCATTTTGACCACCAGTCAGGGCAGCGAAGAAATTGCAAGTCAAGCATTGAAGGCGGGTGCCGCCAGCTACGTTCCCAAGCGAGAATTAAACGATACGCTGATTCCTGTGCTACAGCAGGTGATGGCGATCAACAAAGCAGCCAAAGCGGTTCCCAACGTTGCCAAAAACGCGGTCGAAAGTAACATCACTCTGGAAGTCACTAACGACGAGTCTCAAATTCCAGATATCATTTCAAGGCTGGAATTGCCGATGGTCGAACTCGATCTGTTCGATGAAGGCGAGAGAATGCAAATCGCCATGGCATTAGACGAAGCTCTCTTGAATGCGATGATTCACGGTAACCTTGAAGTTTCATCGGAGTTGCGACAAAGCGATGATGGTGCACCCTACGTCAACATGATCGCCAAACGAAAAGAAGAAGCACCTTACAACGAACGAAAAGTTAACATCAAGGTGGAAGCATCCAACGAACAAATCACTTTTACCATCCGCGATGACGGGCCTGGTTTCGACGCCGCAGCATTGCGTGACCCCACAGACCCGGAAAATATCGAACGTGCAGGTGGTCGGGGCCTGTTGCTCATCAATGCCTTCATGGATGAAGTCAGCCATAACGAGGTTGGTAACGAGATTCGCATGGTCAAACGGAAAGCGACTGGTGATGGCGAAACATCTGACGACAGTGATGAGTAAGAATCTCAGCTGATGTTGGCCTCCTCTGCAAAATCGCAATACTGACATCGCAAACCCAGAACCCCAGTATGAAATCGCAACGCTAGCTGGGTCAGGTACTATCTAACCGCACTCAATCGGTGAAACAGTTTTCCTGGGAAACTCGGTCCACGTCTTACGCAGGCCAATACGTGGGTGATACGGATGATGATAGCTGGGAAGAGCTCCCCCGCCGCTTAAACGCTACCCCTGTCAGTACACTTCAACGGTCACCCAAAGGAATCAATGATGCCTAGGGCGGATTCCGCCTGATGAGGTGACGCACTTAAATTTCAGACTTCAGTCCCAAACAGTCAAAACCAAACTACCGGTAACGCATTTAGGTTCCTCACGGTTTCGAGTAGATGCTGCAGAGATGATACGGGCGCTCGCCGGCACCCTAGGCCACGCGGGGATTCGCAACACCTGCGGCTCGCCAACCGCAACGCCGTGGCTCCTCCGAACAAGGCCTGCACTTCGGGGTCCTGCACCTGTGGCCCCTGTGTTACCTCGAAGAACTGATTGCATTACTAAACGGAACAGATCTCTATGGTCGACCTCACCCTATCACTTCCACAATCTGAATGACCAATGGCGATTCCTTCGATACGGCATACGCACGCCAATGACCATCCCGTACGAGAGGATGGCGGCTACGTTCTCTATTGGATGACAGCTTTCCGACGCCTCAACGACAACTTTGCATTGCAGCACGCTGTTGATCGTGCTCGCCAATTTGGCAAGCCCCTGATCGTATTCGAGCCGCTACGTTTGCGTTACCGCTGGGCCAGTGATCGGCTTCATCGATTCGTGATTGAAGGGATGAGAGATAACGAAAAATCCTTTGGCAAGCGTGCTGTGACGTACTTTCCCTTCATCGAGACGGAGCCTGGAACAACATCTCCTCTCTTGCATGAATTGGCATCGAACGCCTGCACCATTGTTACCGACGAGTACCCATGTTTCTTTCATCCAACGATGATCCGAGTGGCTCGAAATCGCTTACCGGCGAGGCTTGAGCTAGTAGATAGCAATGGTGTGATCCCCCTTCGCGCGCCGGAACGCACCTTTACGGTGGCGCACAGTTACCGGCGTTGGATGCAGAAGAACATTCTCGACAACCTGATGGAGCTGCCGAAGGAAGATCCGCTCAGAGGAGTCAAACTTCCACGTCTGAATTCTTTACCAAAATCGATTTTGGAGAAGTGGCCACCCTCTGACCTTGATCACTTTCTCGATGGCGGTGGGATTCAGACTCTTCCCATTGACCATGAGGTTAAAGTTAGCACCACCGTGATCGGTGGTTCAGCAGATGCAAAGTCGCGACTGGATCGATTTTTGAATCACAATCTCGAGGTTTACGGCACCGACCGGAATCATCCAGACGAACGCGTCACAACCGGTTTGAGCCCGCACCTTCATTTCGGCCATATCTCAGCGCACGAAATCGTTCGACAATTGCTGGAGAAAGAAAGTTGGACGCCGGACCAAACATCACCTGCCAACGGGAAGAACCATGGGTTTTGGAATACGAGCGAGCCGTCGGAAGCATTCCTTGATCAATTGCTAACTTGGCGCGAGATGGGCTTCAACCTCAGCTTCAGACAGCCGCACAACTATGACAAGTTCGAGTCACTACCGGACTGGGCTCAAAAGACACTGCACGAACATACTCAAGACAAACGGCCTTACCTGTATTCCCGGGAAGAATTTGAGCACGCCAAGACCGCCGACCCCATTTGGAACGCGGCTCAACGCGAGATCCTAGAAACTGGTGTGATGCACAATTACATGCGAATGCTATGGGGAAAGAAAATCTTGCATTGGACAAAATCCCCACAAGATGCCCTATCCATCATGATCGAGCTGAACAACAAATACGGACTCGATGGGCGAGACCCCAACTCTTACAACGGAATTCTTTGGGTTTTAGGACGTTATGATCGGGCTTGGGGCCCCAAACGCCCCATTTTTGGCAGTGTGCGATATATGACCAGCGAGTCTGCGAGTAAAAAGCTACGACTGAAAAAGTACTTGGATCGATTCGGACCCGGTCGGCTCGTTTGACTCGCAAAATCGTTACAAATTCAGCCCAGTACCGACCTGAGGAGCGTTTCAGGCAAAAAATTTGGGCCCGAACGGCCATCTGAAGCCGTTTTCAGGCTGAATCGCGCCGAAAGGCCTTGCCCAGCAGGGCGAGGCTCGATAAATTCCTCGATTCCCCGCATGACGGCTTTTTTCCGTAATCAGCGGTTTTCGATCCCAACTCCATTCAAACCATAAGTTAATTCCGTGGTGGCCCAACCAACAACCATGGCCAAAAAAGGCCAAGTCGAGCAGCAGTGGTATGTCGTCGACGCCTCTGACGAGGTCCTCGGTCGACTGGCAAGTGATATCGCTGTCGTCCTGATGGGCAAGCATCGTCCTACGTACAATCCACACGTCGATTGCGGTGACTTTGTAGTCGTAGTAAACGCAGAGAAAGTCGGGATGACCGGCAAGAAGATGGATGATCGCCATTACACTTGGTACACCGGATATCCAGGGCTTCGCCTTGAGAGCTACGGCGACCGAAAAGAGCGAAAGCCAGAAGATTTGATCTACCACGCGGTTCGTCGGATGCTGCCAAAGAACAAGTTGGCTTATCAGATGATCAAAAAGCTCAAGATCTACACGGGTCCTGATCACCCGCACACTGCCCAACAGCCTGAAACACTCCAGCGTACTGGCAAGAAAGTTTCGTAATCTGAAACGTTTGTCATTCGCACTCCCAACAACACACCCCTAAGCAGCATTTGAACCTATGGTCGCCGTCAAAAAGGACAAAATTTCCGGAGATGCACTCGGCACTGGCCGACGAAAAAGCAGTGTAGCTCGCGTGCGTATTCGCCCCGGAAGTGGAACGATCACCGTCAACAGCAAACCCATGTCGGACTATTTCGTCAATGATCAGCATCAGGCAGCGATCGTTGCGACACTTTCCGCTGTTGAGAAGGCCGATCAGGTTGACGTCTTGGTTCGCGTTTCCGGCGGTGGCATGACCGGCCAAAGCGGAGCCGTTCGCATGGGATTGGCTCGTGCGTTGGTGAGCATGGATGAGACTCTCCATGAAGTACTTCGTGAGGGCGGGTTCTTGACTCGTGACTCGCGCATGAAAGAACGTAAGAAGCCAGGTCTTCGAGGTGCTCGTCGCGGCGTCCAGTTCAGCAAACGATAAATCGTTTGTGTTCTCCTGATCGCATCGCTGAGTTGCTTGAGCCAAGGCTGTAGAAGACATCGATTTTCCACCTCTCGGGGGGTGGCATAGAAAAATGTCCCGCACCATTGTGCGGGCAGCGCATATTGTGCTCATTGTTGAACTTGTGGCTCACGCTTGACCATTCCGATGTGAACAGTGTCATTGCCACTCTCTCGAACATCGATACAACCGATGTCCTGGTGATCCCGTTTCATCTTTCGAGAGCGATTCCTGATTTGAGGTTTGGTTTTGGGAAATAAAGAAGAGGCCTTCGAAGTTGAAGGCACCGTCACGCAAGCATTGGCAAACACTCGATTTCGTGTGCAACTGGAGACAGGCAGCGAAGTCATGGCACATGTTGCCGGCCGAATGCGAAAACACTTCATTCGTATCGTGCCCGGCGATAAGGTTCGGGTCGAGCTTTCGCCCTACGATCTCACCAAGGGTCGAATCGTTTATCGTGAGAGGTAGGAGAGCGATCCCTCCTGCAGAGGGGATTCCATAACGGCCGCAGGCGAGTTGGCTGGCTGAGTTGAGCCGAACGTCAACTGATCGCGTAGATTCAGTCGATTCTGTGCCCGTTATTTAGAGAAACTAAGCGATCAACGTTGGCTTTGTGCGCCCCATGTCGGATTGTTCTTCGCCAACTCAATGTGACTTTTTTTAAAAGAGTCCTGAAACCGTGACTGCGGTTCACGGGTACTTAAAAGTAAGTAGTCTTCGAGAGCTGTTCGAGCGGCCTGTCCTTAAGGATCGTCTTGAACGCCGGTTGCCGTTCGGTTACTCGAAATTCGGTTCAGTCAAATTCCAATAACCCGGCGGGCAGTTTGTTTCGTTCCGCCAGTCACTGCTTCCCAGAGGAAGGTTTTTACAATGGTGTTCTCGAATCGTTTGATTCGCCGTGGCTTGATGGCCTCCGCGATGGCCATGGGGCTCCTTCTGTCGGCTCCCACCTCTTGGTTGCCTCGAGCAACCGCTCAGGACAGCGATGCTGCATCCGATGAGCCCGTCCTTGTTGTAACTCTTGGGTCTGTCAACAAGCTGACACAAGACATCAATTACGTCACTGGGGTCGCTGGTCAAGCACAAGCTGGTGGGATGTTCGGTCTGCTCGCAGGCACGTTCACCCAGGGTTTGGACATGACCCGGCCGATCGGCGTCATCGTTCCTATGGTCGATGGGATGCCCCAACCACTCGCCTTGCTTCCCACCAGCGACATCAAGACAGTGCTGAAACGATTGGAAGCCCAAACAGGCCCTTACGATGAAGAAAAGGATGGCACACTCCGGATCATCGTCGGTGCGAACGTAGTTCACATCCAACAAAAAGGTGACTGGGCAGTCATGGGTACAGCCAAAGACGTCTTGGCCTTAGCCCCGGAAGATCCCAGCACACTGTTTGAAGGTATGGGAAACGACTATGACATCGCCGTGCGAATGAAAATGCAGCAGATCCCTACGGAAACACGCGGCATGCTGACAACCCAACTCAAGATGGGCTTTGAGCAGGCGATGGCACTGCAAAATGGTCCCGACGCGGAGGCCAGTCGCGAGACGGCAGAAAACGCCATTGAGCAACTTGAACAACTGATCGAAGATACGGATCAGTTGCAGTTTGGATTCAATATCAATCAAGCCAAACAGAAAATCACCATCGGAGGCAGCTACACAGCCGTTGCCGGAAGCAAGCTTGCAACCATGTACGATGGCACAAAGGCAATCCCATCTCAGTTCGCATCAGTGATCCGTGAAGATGCCGCTGCATACTTGCACCAAGCCGCTTCCATCAGCCCAGAAGCGATTAAAGACACTAAGGCCAGCATGGAAGCATCCTTGGGTGCTGTGCGTACTGCTTTAGACAGCCAGGCTGGCCTTACTGACAGCCAACGCGATGACATCAATGCTTTGGTAGATCAGATCATTGAGCTCGCCGTCAAATCGGCGGCAGAGGGAAAAAGCGATCTCGGTGCTTTGCTGTTGGCAGATGAAGACGAAGGATTCAAATTCGTATTCGGTACATTCGTTGCTGACGGAAATGACGTAGCCGCAATCGCCAAAGAAGTTGCAGCCAAAGTTGAAAACGAGCCAGGTGCACCCGAGTTCAAGTTTGACATTGGCGACTACAACGGCGTAACCATGCACTTGGTTCAGGCTGATATCCCAGCATCACAGGATGAAGCCCGTCGCATGTTCGGTGACAAACTGCGTGTTCATATCGGCACCGGCAAGCAGTCCATGTACTTGGCATTTGGCAAAGACAGTGAAAGCCTCATGAAAGAACTGATCGACTCCGGCAAAAAGAAGACTTCGGCTGATCGTCCTGTCGGTCAAATGCGAATGACCATGATGCCTATGTTGAAGTACGCCCAATCGATCGAGTCCAACGACGCTTTGGCTGCCATGATTGATGCCCTGACTAGATCACCTGATGAGGGCGACATGAGCATCGTTGCTGAATCAATCGATAATGGTCAGAAGTTCTCAGTCGACATCGGTGAAGGCATCCTTCAGGCGATCGGCGCTGCTGTACAACAGGCACAGCAGGCCCTGCCTGCCGGTCAGTTCTAAACGGCCCTTCCCAAAGAAAAACATGTTGTGAAATTGCCGTTCATGATGATTACAAAGACCGCCGGAAAGCTAACCGGCGGTCTTTTTTTATTCATGCAGGTAGTCAACCAAAACGAAAGGATGCCAATACTGTGAACACTGTGAAAAAAAAGAAGATCTTCGCAGTCTGCTTTGTCGCCGGCATGGTGGGTGGTTACTACTACTACCAAACCCGCGAACGCACCTCCAATGAGTTTGCCAACACGACTCCTACCGCGACGGAAAAAACACCCAATGCTGTGGTCACGATGTCTGACGTGCTCGACATGGCTAAATCAGCAAGATTACATCTTTCAACAACATTAAATGACTACACCGCTCGTTTCGTCAAACAGGAACAGGACGCCAGTGGAACGCTGGCACCCGAGTCTGAGATTCTGATGAAGGTACAAACACGTTGCCGCAATGAAAAAAATGATGCTCCCATGCGAGTTTATCTTGCTTTCAATAAACCTCAGAATCTAAAGGGGCGTGAAGTCATTTGGGGTGCTGATCTCTTTGACGGGACAATGGCCGTCCATGAAGTCGGTCTGTTACTCGGATTGAAAACGTTATGGCTCGATCCAACAGGCTTCCTCGCAATGCAGGGACAGCGATATCCCATAAGCGAGATTGGCATCATGAAACTGATTGATAAATTGATTGAACGTGGAGAAAAAGACAGGAACAACCCCGACGTTAGTGTCAACATCATCGCGGACCAGGAACTGGACGACACACCGACCCAAGTGATCCAAATACGCCGCAGCAAGCCCTCGAACGAAGAAGACGACTTTTCATTGGCCGAAATCACCCTCGACCCTGAACGCCAACTGATTCTTGGTTACCGAGCCTTTGGCTGGCCGGATGAACCTGAAGGTGAACCAGTCCTGCTTGAATCGTACATCTACCATGATGTGAAAACCAACGTGGGACTCACTGATGCTGATTTTGATCCAAAGAATTCAGAATACAATTTTCCGGCGCTGTAACTATTCAATCAATGGCTACGAAAAGAACAGCAGCCCCACAAACTCAGAATGCTAACAGCACCTATATTGATACTGATCAACACCTGGTTGCATGTAACGATGTTGCACAAATAAGTGTGCTACCTGATTCTGCCGGCACGTACTCAAGCTACCTTTGCAATTTTCACCCGAAGGCCCGAACACCAATGATCCATGACCGCTTAAAGCATCGCTTGACTAATTTCATTGCAGCACTGATTTCCTCATTGTTTGTTGCTTCATCGTTCGCCATGGCTGATGATTTCCCGCAATGGCGCGGAGTCAATCGTGATGGCTTCATTAATGAAAACAACCTGATGAAAGAACTGCCTGAAGGTGAGCTGCCACGAAAATGGTCTGTGCCGATTGGATCTGGTTACAGTGGGCCCACAGTAGCAAAGGGAAAGGTCTATCTGACGGATCGCGGCATTGGGGAATCAGATAATCAGGTCGAACGCATCCTCTGTTTCGACGAGGAAAGTGGCAAACAGATTTGGGAACACAGCTACAAAGTCAATTACAACGACGATCAATACAACATTGGCTATAAGGCGGGCCCGCGGGCAGCTGTCACCATCCACGATGGCAAGGCAGTATCAGTTGGTGCGATGGGAGACCTCAAATGCCTTAAGGCATCCTCCGGCCAAATCATCTGGGAACATCAACTTGCGAGTGAATACAAGGTCAAGATGCCAATCTGGGGCATCACTGCGGCACCACTGATTTACGAAGACTTGGTGATCCAAATTGCTGCTGGCTCGGCCGGTGCATGTGTCGTCGCTTTTGATCTGCAAACTGGCGAAGAAAAGTGGCGAGCGATTGATGAACTTGCAGGCTACAGCGCACCCATCTTGATCCGTCAGGGTCAGCAGGATGTCGCCGTATGCTGGACAGGCGAGAGCGTGACTGGATTGGACCCGAAAACGGGAAAAACTCTGTGGCGGCTACCCATGGAATCAAGAAACATGCCGATTGGTGTCGCGACTCCTGTCACCTCAGGCAAATATCTCTTTGTCTCTTCTTTTTACGATGGCTCAATGTTGATCGAGCTGAACTTGGAGAAACCTGAAGTCAAACAGGTGTGGCGGCGAATTGGCAGAAATGAACGCAACACCGATTCCCTGCACTGCATGATCAGTACTCCTTTGATAAAGGGAGAATACATTTATGGTGTCGACAGCTACGGTGAACTAAGGTGCTTGGACCTGAGCACAGGTGACCGCATCTGGGAAGACACCACCGCTGTCCCTAAAGCCAGGTGGGCTACGATCCATACAATGCGCCACGGGGATGGCGAAATCATGCTGAATGACCAAGGTGAATTGCTTTTTGCAAACCTGAATCCGAAAGGCTTCAAAGAATCGTCAAGAACAAAGCTACTCGCCCCCACACTTCGGCAACTTCCACGGCGAAATGGTGTGACATGGGCTCACCCCGCGATTGCCAACGGGGTCATCTTTGCACGAAGCGACAATGAATTGGTCGCGGCTCCTTTGACCAAATGATGCTGAAAATGAGAATCATCGCAAACCTCACATGGATGGCAATCGCTCTGCTCTGCATTCAACGGGCGGTTGGCTTTCAACTGGCGTCTGGAAAGCATCCTGACATTGTCATGATTGCTATCGATGACCTGCGCCCGATGCTCGGGTGCTATGGTGACCAAAGAATACAAAGTCCAAATATCGATTCACTAGCGAAGAGTGGAGTTTTATTTGAGCGAGCGTATTGCCAATACGCAAAGTGCGGTACTTCACGTTTGTCACTGATGCTGGGACTCAGACCGGACTCGATTGGAATTTTCAGTAACAAGACCAGCGATGTAGAAAAATTCCGGGCAGATCATCCTGAGATTGACTCGATCGCCGGCTGTTTGAAAAAATCGGGCTACTACACGCAGAGCTTTGGTAAGATTTATCATGACGGTTGGGATCAACAAAATGATTGGTCAACCGAATCGCAGCCTGGGCGCAACGGGGAAATACTTGAAATTACAAACACCCAGAATGTCTCTGGGCCCACGGTGATCGCCGAACGACTGGCCTGCCCTGTTCTGCAGGCCCCTGAGGTTGAGGATGACCACTTGTTTGCTGGTCGCATGGCAACGAAAGTCATTGACACCATCAATCACTTCGACAAACCGAACCCTCTTTTTCTGGCCATGGGTTTTCGAAGACCCCATTTGCCATTTGTCGCACCTAAATCCTACTTTGATCAATATCAGGTCGATGATTCATGGCTGGCTACCAACCAGCGTCCCACGGCAGATGCACCGTTAATGGCATGGTTTAACTCAGATGGGTATGTAGGTTCAGCCCGAAAGGCCGGGCTGACCATGCCACTGAAGCCCGATTTTGACGAGGCTCGAGATTGGAATGGCTACGAAATGCGGAGTTATCGAGGTGTCCCTAACAAGGGCCCGATTCCACGCGCGACGCAACTCAAGTTGATTCATGCTTACGCTGCGTGCATCAGCTATGTAGACGCGCAGATTGGTCGGGTTCTGGAGCACATGAAAAAGTCACCACGATTCAAGGATGCAGTAATTGTCTTGTGGTCCGATCACGGCTGGCACTTAGGTGAACACTCAGCCTGGGGAAAAATGACCAATTATGAAATCGCCACGCGTGTTCCATTGATCATATCCGCTCCCCAATTGACCCCGGGTCGTACCGACCACCTCTCAGAATTAGTTGATCTCTATCCAACGCTCTGCGATCTCGCACAAGTCCCCAAGCCTGAACACTTGCAAGGTGACAGCCTGCTTCCAGTACTGCATCAAGATTATGGGTCGGACCATCAGCAGTCGACGTCGGTAGCACTGAGTCAATACACCCGATTTCGTAACAGGTACATGGGACGGGCAATCCGCACTCAGAATCACCGCTACATCGCATGGTTTGATCAACGCGAAAACAGGATTGTCGCGCGCGAACTTTACGATCATCGAGTTGATTCCGAAGAGAACAACAATTTGACTGTGCAGAACCAATATGAATCGATGGTAGAAAATTTTGACAGGCAAATTCACCATCTTTTCAAGTTGCCCGTGACTGTGCCGTGATTCTAATATCGATGACTCGAATTTTCCGCTCATCCGCTAGACTATGTACTTACGCAGACTAATTTCATTCTCCCACTGACATCAGCTGAATTCATGCCAAACATTGGACCCATGATCGCCGCCTCCGCAAAACTGGGACTCGGCTACGCAGAGCGTTTACTAAAAGATATCCCTGCCGAGAAATATGCACGTTTCGCACGGGTGCAGGACACAGTCATTGAGTCAAACCACCCAGCTTTTATTTACGGACACCTCGGTCTCTACGCCTCGCGAATCATTGCAGAACTCGGCTGCGATGCATCAGCCTACACCCCATCGGCTGATTACGTAAAAATATTCTCAAAGGATGCCGTGTGCGTTGATGATCCGGACAATTCCATCTACCCAGCCATGGATCAAGTGAACACTCACTTATTCACCAATTACCAAGCCGCCATCGCTGCGCTTGAACAGGCTGAAGATGAAGTTTTTCAGCAACAAAATCCGAATGAAGCCATGCGTGAAAAATTCGCAACCATCGGAGCGATGCACGGTTTCTACGTGGGCGGTCACTTCATGATGCACATGGGGCAAATGAGCGCTTGGCGACGAATGGCTGGCTTAGGTCCAGCTTGATTGCTGCCAATTAACTGGTGGATGCCTACCCACCATTCCCAACAGTGCTGCCTAACCAGTGATCGATACGCTTGCGGGCAACCGCACGTGAGTGCTTCATGCGGATTGTCGGCGTGGACTACCGACCTTTGACTTCAAGTTCAAATCGACCACTTCATCCGAAAAAATCTCAAATGCACGCTTGGAAACCCACCTCATGGCAGAACAAAACTGCCACTCAACAGCCGCTGTATGACAACCACGAAGACCTTGTCACCGTGGTGGGTGATCTATCGGTACGGCCACCGCTGGTCACCAGTTGGGAAGTCGAAAGACTAAGGAATCAGCTTGCAATCGCAGCAAGCGGAAAAGCGTTCCTGCTGCAAGGTGGTGACTGCAGCGAAAGTTTTCAGGCCTGTCGCGCTGATCCCATTGCAAAAAAATTGAAGGTCTTGCTGCAAATGAGCCTAGTGCTCGTCTATGGAATGAATAAACCAGTCATTCGTATTGGCCGCATCGCAGGACAATATGCAAAACCGAGGTCCAGCGACTACGAAACTCGTGATGGAATAACGCTACCTTCTTACCGTGGTGACTGCGTCAATCGAATTCCATTCACAGCGGAAGATCGAAAGAATCGCCCGGAATTGCTGTTGGAAGCCTATAGTCGATCAGCTCAAACATTGAACTATTTACGAGCCCTCGCAGAAGGAGGTTTTGCGGACATTCATCATCCTGAAAATTGGGAACTCGATTTCGTAACTCAGTCCAAGAAATCTCAGCAGTATCATCAACTTGTCGCGGGAATAAGTGATTCACTTCGGTTTATCGAAACCATCGGTGGCGTCGCGAGTGGCAACCTGTCTCGTGTGGATTTCTACACTTCGCATGAAGCACTATTACTTCCCTATGAGCAGGCACTGACTCGCCAACCCATCAGCGGCGGTGGCTGGTACAACCTCGGAACCCACTATCCATGGATTGGCGACCGCACTCGTGCAATTGATGGCGCGCACATCGAGTACTTTCGTGGGATCGAAAATCCGATTGGACTGAAAGTCGGTCCCACCGCCTCAGCAACCGAATTGACCGACTTGATTAGGCTTTTGAACCCAGAGCGGCAGGCAGGGCGTCTGACGCTCATCTGTCGTTTCGGTGCACACAGAATCAAAGACTGCTTACCTCCGCTGATCGAAGCGGTACAAAAGGAAAAACATCCCGTGTTGTGGTCCATCGACCCCATGCATGGCAACACAATGACAACAGATAGCGGCTTCAAAACACGGCATTTTGATCAAATCCTGAGCGAAGTGCGTGACTCCTTCTCAATCCATCAACAGCAGGGCTCGGTCGTTGGTGGAATCCATCTTGAATTGACGGGAAATGACGTGACCGAATGCATCGGTGGCACAGGAGGCCTGCAGTCAGCTGACCTAAAAAAAGCTTATGAGAGTGCTGTGGATCCAAGATTGAACTACGAACAAGCGATGGAAATCGCTTTTCTTATTGCTGGGCAGGCTCGACAACCAGACTGACAGAGCACTTAGGTGCCGTTACGACGCTTGCCAATGTCGATGACCGTATTTCTGCAAACACACAAACTCCCATGCCCCCGCTTCCCCGAACAGATCGCAAAGCGAGTCACTCAGGACGACCTGCATGCATCACTCCTATCCACGATGCTGTGACCACGGCCGTTCTCAACCTGATGGAAGGTGAGGTCGTAAGTTTTGGTGATATTGCTGGGAAAGCGGGACACCCCCGAGCTGCCCGGGCTGCAGGAGCCATTTTGAGCAAAGCTGGTGATAGCCTGCCGTGGTGGCGTGTCGTCTATGCCAATGGACACCTACCGCCATGTAACCCCAGCCTTCAAGCCGAACGGTTGATGGCTGAAGGCGTTCAATTGCATGGATTCCGCGTTATGGTATCGCCTCTAGGTCGTTTCCGATCTCCTCAAGGCAAGGCCGATACATAATCCTTCATAGAATGATGTGGCTGCGGCTCAAATTTGTAGCAGTTCCGGCTAAACTACTTGAGTAGTTAATAGCAAAATCCCGCTGCACTCCCCACGCACGCTCACTCAACGATATCGAGCCGAACTTCATGAGAATGATGACCACACTGAAGTTTTTCTTCACGCTTTCGATCACTGTATGCAGTTGCATGACGACCTCGGCAGCCGAGCCTCCCAATATCCTGTTCATCATGTCTGATGACCACACGGCGCAGGCAGTCGGAGCCTACGCCACCTTGCTGAAAGATCTAAATCCTACTCCCAATATCGATCAGATAGCTGCTGAGGGAATTTGCTTTGATAACGCGTTCTGCACCAACGCAATCTGCACTCCATCGCGAGCTTGCATCATCACTGGGCAGTACAATCACATCAATGGCGTCTTTGATCTTGGTGGAAGAATCGAACGAGACAAGCAGACTCTACCCAAGCTGATGCGGTCTGCTGGTTACCAGACAGCAATGATTGGTAAATGGCACCTCAAAGTTGAGCCAAATTTCGACTACTACAAGGTGTTGCCCGGCCAAGGAAAATACTTCAACACCGAATTCCGAGTTCAAGGTGATAAGAATTGGCCCAAAAATGTGATCAAGTATCCCGGTTCACATTCCTCTGATGTGATCACCGATGCGACCCTCGACTGGTTCAAAAACCACCGCGATGCGAAGAAGCCATTTTTTGTCTGCCATCAATTCAAGGCACCACACGACTACTTTGAGAGTCACCCCCGGTATGACAGTTACTTGGCAAACACAGATATCCCTGAACCCGAATCGTTATGGACCAAACCTGATACTTGGGGCTCACTTGCAACACGTGGATACAAGGATGAACTCGTACCCCACATCGGAACTTCTATCGGCCGCCGAAATCCGCGAAGGTCTTATGCCGCTGACCTACCAATAAAATTCCCTGAGGAATTCAAGTGGGATTACCGCGACCCAGACCTTTCCAACGAACAAGTCAAGCGACTCTCTTATCAAGCCTATCTGAAAAAGTATCTTCGCTGTGTCAAGGGCGTCGACGACAATATGAAACGTCTAATGGACTACCTGAAATCAGAAGGCCTTTATGACAATACGCTAATCATCTACACGGGTGATCAAGGGTTTTGGCTTGGCGAAAAAGATTACCAGGACAAACGCTGGGCGTATGATGAGTCTGCACGTATGCCCTTCATCGTCCGATACCCACAAGCAATACCACAGGGGGTACGCAGTGACGCAATCATCGAGAACATCGACTACCCAGCCTTGATGCTTGACTACGCCGGGATCTCAATACCAGCAGAAATGCAGGGACGTTCGTTCCGCCAAATTTGCGAAACTGGCAAGGAACCGGATGACTGGAAGCAGGCCACCTACTACCGATATTGGATGCACATGGCACACCATGACAATCCGGGTGAAATGGCGATGCGTACCAAGACCCACAAACTGATCTATTTCTACGGTTGCAATTACAAAGGGGAAGCCCTGACGCCCCCTGCTTGGGAACTGTATGACCTGACAGTAGATCCGAACGAACTGAACAATGTCTATGACGATCCTGACTACAAAACTGTACGGGATCATTTGAAATCACAGTTCGCGCAATTGCGACTGGAAATTGGAGACGACGGTTCACACTACCCAGAATGCGAAAAGATTGTTCAAGAGTTCTGGGACTATGATCAGGCAGATCGAGAGAAAGCAATCCAAATCTCCCACGCTTTCCTGAGCAAGCGTGAGTCCGAACTTGCGGATATCGAGAAAAAGCAAAAGTAGTGCTGCGGGAAAATTTCCAACGAAATATTACACGGCACAAAGTCAACACTATCAATCGAGATACCTGCGGGATTTGAAGTTGCGTGACTATGATTCAAATTGAGCGTGGCCCACGTCTTACGACATGTACAAGCCGACAGGCTTACTACGCTCAAAGGTTTATCCATTGGTATAGCGGACAAGAATTCCATGCTGATGATGATTCCCTGTCGGACAAGCATCCCATGCACTACGATTTGTCGGCACTACGCGTTCGCCATAAGACCATTTTCAACGAGCCTGACGAATGAAACACATTCGGAATTTTTGCATCATCGCACACATTGACCACGGAAAGTCAACCCTGGCTGACCGACTCATACAAGCGTGTGGTGGCGTGACGCAGCGTGAGTTTCAGGACCAAATGCTGGACTCCATGGACATCGAGCGAGAACGCGGCATCACAATCAAAAGCAATACGGTATCGCTGTCATACACTGCGAAAGATGGTCAGGAGTATCTTTTAAATCTGATTGACACACCGGGCCATGTCGACTTTTCTCATGAAGTGCGACGATCTCTGATGGCCTGTGAAGGTGCATTGATGGTCGTGGACGCATCCCAAGGTGTTGAAGCACAAACGGTGGCAAACCTATACCTTGCCCTCGAGTACGATCTGGAGATGCTGGCGATCATCAACAAAATAGATTTGCCTGCCGCCGATGTTGATCGGGTCCGCGAAGAAATCGATTCTGATCTTGGGCTTGATCCGTTCGAAGCTATTCCCGTATCCGCAAAAACAGGCGAAGGCATACAGGATGTGCTGGAGGGAATTGTCACCCAATTAAGTTGCCCTTCGGGAGATCCTGATGCTCCTCTGAAGGCACTGGTATTTGATGCCCACTTTGACAAATACCGAGGAGTGATCCTTCAATGCCGGGTGGTACAGGGAACCCTAAAAACACGACAGTCCATTCACTTCATGCACTCCGGACGTGATTACAAGGTTGACGAACTGGGCTACAACCAGTTCAAGTTGAATCCAAAAGAGCAACTCAGTGCTGGAGAAGTCGGCTACATCGTCGCTGGCGTCAAGAGCGTCCAAGACATTGAAATTGGTGACACCATTACGGCCCTGGACCGTCAAGCCGACGAACCAATCCCCGGCTACCAGGAAGCTCGCCAAGTCGTCTTTTCCTCGGTCTATCCGATGAGCACAGATGAGTACCAGGACCTAACCAAAGCACTCGACAAACTTGCCATCAATGATGCTGCACTGACCTACGAAAAAGACAGTTCGGCTGCACTTGGCTTTGGCTTCCGATGTGGTTTCCTCGGTTTATTGCATCTGGATGTCATTCAAGAGCGCTTACAGCGAGAGTTTGACATTGGACTGGTCATCTCCGCTCCGTCTGTAAAGTACAAATTGAACCTTAAGGATGGCACCACCATTGAGGTCGATAACCCCAGTTACTGGCCTGACCCCACCAATATTGACTCTGCATCAGAACCATACATCAAGGCATCCATTCTTACGCCTGAAGAGTATGTCGGCCCAGTAATGGAACTATGCCGGGAACATCGTTCCGAAACTCAAACAATGAACTATTTATCCGCTGGCCGAGTCGAAGTCAGCAGTGAGATGCCACTGGGTGAAGTGCTATTCGACTTCTATGGCAAACTCAAAATGATCACGCGTGGATATGGATCATTTGACTACGTTCCAATCGAATACCGCGCAACTGATGTTGTCAAAGTAGACATCCTTGTCAACAAAGAACCCATCGACGCACTGGCCTACCTCGTTCACCGAGAAAAAGCACGGGCGCGGGCGCTGCATTACTGCGAGCAGTTAGCAGAAGCGATTCCAAGGCACCAATTTAAAATCCCCATTCAGGGAGCCATTGGGGGAACCATTATTGCGCGTGCCACCATTCAGCCTTATCGCAAGGATGTCACCGCAAAACTTTACGGTGGTGACGTGACTCGGAAAAAGAAACTGCTTGAGAAACAAAAGAAGGGAAAGGCCAAGATGAAGCAGTTTGGCAGCGTCAACATCCCACAGAAAGCATTCGTTTCAGTACTGCGTGCTGACAAAGACTGAAATCCTAAAAGCAGTCAGATCAAAAATCGCCTTTCGCCGAGCGACACGAAAAGCATGTACGCGATCATGAATTTGACGTATTCATTTTTAAACTACGATGATCACAGGTAACAACGTATCCACCACTTATTAGATGGACACCACGGCCATGCCCCGAACCGCCATGGGTGCTCAAACCTTACCAGGTGAGTATTTCACGTCGCGAGAAGTCTACGACCGGGAAACCGACTGCATTTTTTCGAAGTCATGGATCTGTGCAGGGAGAGTTTCTTCCATCCCCAATCCCGGAGATTTCTTCCTGCATGAAATGGACGGCGAAAGTCTCATTATCATTCGTGCTGAATCGGGGCAGATCAATTGCTTCTACAATGTCTGTCGGCATCGCGGCACCCGACTCCAAAAAGAACCATGTGGTCGGATAAAAAGCAGATTGCACTGCCCCTATCACGCATGGGCCTATGATACCGACGGAAATCTGAAGTCGGCTCCCAATATGATGGCGACAACTGATTTCTGTGAACAAGATTATTCTTTACATAGCGCAGCTTGTGTTGTCTGGCAGGGATTTATCATGATCAACCAGCAGCAGCCAGTCGCCTCATTCAAGAATGACTTCAGTGACATTCTGAATCGCTTTGATGACTGGGAACTCGATCAACTGGTAGGCGGGCATGAAATCACCTACGAAGTGCAAGCAAACTGGAAAGTCGTCTTTCAAAACTACAGCGAGTGCTATCACTGCTCACTGGTGCATCCGCAGTTGCGTCCGATCACGTCCGTAGAAACAGCCTCCAATGATTTTGAAAAAGGGCATTTCCTCGGTGGACCTATGATTCTTGCGGATGACTACCAAACCGTTACGATGAATGGGCAGTGGTGCGGATCACCTTTGGAGAAACTTTCCGCAGAAGATTTGCGTCGTGTCTACTTCTACACGCTGTGCCCTTCCCTGTTCATCAGTCCCCATCCTGATTATGTTCTGACGCATCGCATCGAACGGGTTGATGTCGACAAGACTCGCATCGTTTGCAACTGGCTATTTCCGCAAGAAGTCGCAGCACAGGACACTTTCAATGCCAGTGAAGCCATTGAATTCTGGGACCTCACCAATCGGCAAGATTGGGAAATTTGTGAACTGACCCAAAAGGGCGTCCAGTCCCGCGTCTACCAGCCCGGCCCCTATTCCGGACTGGAAAGCATGTTGGCCGCGTTTGATCGACATTATCTTTCGTTGATGGCCTCCGAATCGGAAACAAAACACGAAATATAATCCTGCTAACATAGGTTCTACACCTGACTGTTCTTGGTCAGGCCATCCAGATCATGAACGACCAGATCCCTACAATCTGGCAATCTTCGAGCTGGTATTCCCTGAGTTCTAAATCGAATCAAATGATCCGATCTCGCAGGATCTCTTCGGCTGCATTCATGCCGCATGCCCCCATGACGCCTCCACCTGGATGACTGGCAGCACCGCACATGTACAAACCCTGAATGGGCGTTCGATGATCTGCCCAGCCAGGGACAGGTCGCATCATGTGGAGCTGATTCAAATTCATTGATCCCTGAAATATATTGCCACCTGTCAATCCATAAGTCCGTTCGATGTCGACAGGACTCAACACTTGCCGATGCTCGATCGCGTTCGTAATGTTTGGCGCGTACTCAGCAACACGCTCCACACAACGGTCGGCAAATCCCTCTTTGATATCGTCCCACACTAGCCCGTCTTTGAGATTGTAGGGCGCGTACTGCACAAACATACTCATGATATGTTTGCCCTCCGGGGAGATTGTCCGATCAACACTCGTAGGGATCGTGATTTCGACAATCGGATTCTTGCTCGGTTCGCCATACTTGGCATCGTCGTAGGCTCTTTCAACTTCTTCCAGAGTTTCACCAATATGGATTGTGCCGTTGTGTTGCGGTGCAATTCCGGTTGACGGAAGACATTTGAAGTTGGGCAACTCCGAAAGTGCCAAATTGATTTTGGCTGTTGCAGAGCTGTAATCAATTCGATCAACAGCGGCACGGAAAGGAGAGGGCAAATCAGCTTCCTTCAGAAAATGATTGAATGTCAAATTGGCATCGACGCTGGATGCCACGACAGAGGCTCCCAATTCACGGCCATCACTCAGCAGGACTCCGCGAGTCTGATTTTTTTCAACCATGATCTGCTGAACTTCGCACTCCGTCTCAATCACCACACCGAGTTGGCGGCAAACGGTTGCAATCGAATCGGAGAGGGCCCCCATGCCGCCCTCGACGTAGCCCCAAACCCCTCGGGCTCCTCCGGCTGTGCCCATCACATGGTGCAACAACACGTACGCAGTTCCTGGTTGTGAGATCGAAGCAAATGCGCCGATCACAGCGTCAGTGGCAAGCGTGGTTTTTAGCACCTCGGTTTCGAACCATCTTTCCAACACAGGCCTCGCTGCTGCCGTCAACAGTTCAATCCCCTCAGGAATTGTTTCTTCCATGGAAGCCAATGCCCTACGCAGCGCCCATCCCTTCTTAAGGTCGCGTAGTTTCTTTCCCATTCCAATTCGTCGCCAACTAGCGGGCAACGGTAATAGATCAGGAGCAGCTTGATTCAGCACAGGCTCGAGATGCATCGCAACATCCTCAAGCACCTTTTCATACCGGACAAACGACTCGGCATCAGTCTTACTGAAACCGGCAATCTGATCATAGTTCTGCTGGGCGTCTGCACCCAGCATCAAATGCCGGCCATCCCGCATGGGCGTGAAAGATGATGGAACTCGGGGCAGAATGGTCAATCCATTCTGCTTGAGTTGCAGATCAGAAATGATTTCAGGCAATAGCAAACTGACAACGTAAGAGGCTGTCGAAACCTTGTACCCTGGCCACAGTTCCTCGGTAACACTGCACCCTCCAAGCATCGGGCGACGCTCCAGAACACAGACCCTCTTTCCACGCTTAGCAAGGTACGCTGCGGCAATAAGTCCGTTGTGACCTCCACCAATAATGATGCAATCGTACTGCCCCTGGTCACTCGAATTCACCATTTTTTCTACCTAGCTCAGCGCCATTAAGCGGGTCTACACCGACCCGACGATTGAAGCACTTTGCAACAATCCACTCACAGATCCCCATTCAACCATTCGGCGGCCTTGACCGCGATGCCCTATCCAGAAAATTTGCCCGCTAATTCCGGCGTACACGTCTCATCGACCCAGTGCTCGCGATCAAACCACACGCATGACCAATATTGAAACTGATATCACTTTGTGGTGTGTTGAACGACGTTACCCCGCGCAGTTTCCACTATATTGCACCACGACCTGTTTCTTTGACTAGGAGAACAACCACAATGCTTCGCCCCACCTTATGCCTTATCGTTTCCATTACTTTTTACTCGGGTGCTCTCGCACAAAAACTTCCCGCCGAACCAACTAACATCGACCCCAAGTTACCCAACGTCCTGCTGATTGGAGACTCCATTTCAATTGGGTACACGAAACCTGTCCGCAAAAAGCTTTCAGGTATTGCAAACGTATTTCGCCCCAACACCAACTGCGGTCCTACAACCAAGGGTGTAGCAGAAATTGAAAAATGGTTGGGAGATCGCAAATGGAACGTCATCCATTTCAATCATGGTCTTCACGACTTGAAATACATGGGACCCAATAATGAGAATCTTGCAGACCCCAAAGATTCAACGTCCCATCAGCAAGTGCCACCGGCGAACTACAAAGCCAATCTGAAAAAAATCGCTGAGCGTTTAAAGCAAACTGGTGCAGTTGTGATCTGGTGTGAAACGACACCTGTCCCCGAGGGTGCCAAAGGTCGAGTCGTTGGCGATAGCAGAAAGTACAATGAGGTCGCCGCCAAGGTGATGAAAGAAATTGGCGAGATCCAAACCAACCCGCTTTGGCATGTAGCCACCAAGAGCATACCGACCCGTCCGGCAAACGTTCACTATACAACCGAAGGTTCTGACAAACTGGCCGATCAGGTTGTTTCCATCATCAAGAAAAACCTGCCCTAGCGAAATGGTAGAGCTGACCTTTCCACAGTAAGGTGGCCGTATCATGGATGTGCCTTAATTCTGAGGCGACCCATCAATCTGTGACGTATTTCTGAAAAATTAAGTCTTAAGCGAACGCAAGGTCACTTAAGAAGTGAATCGCATTCCCCAAGGTTGAACCAAGCTCCTTATGAAAGTAGTCAGGAAGTCGAGTTCTAGGCCAATCAGGGAAATTTTGGGTTTCGGCTTAGGCTGCTTATTAGGTGGTCTGACCGGAGTCGGCTTTGGCTGGCTGTGCCGTACAGAAGTGGCCATTATCACTTGTTACGGACTTGGCTTGATTGGCGGCGGTCTTCTCGGCTCGCTGCTCACAAGACGCATGACCAAGTAGCGAGTCCGCACTCTCCGGCACTCGAATCCAAGGCTTTCCGTGCTGCAAGTCCCAAGCACTAGTTCACCAGCAAGTCTGAGATCTCTTTGGCGGTAGATTACCTGACCTACCAATATGATTGAGAAGCGGCTCAAGGGCCACGAAATCGCAGCAAAATGTTGATTCGCCAAGGCCACTGATTTGCCCCAAAAGCCTGATAGAGAGCTTTCAAACGCTTGCTCTGCCAAGCCCAAGCGTGTTACGGCGTTGCGATAGATTCGATGTGAAACCACACACGATCTATCGCGAATCAACTATAATTTTCTCCGCAAAGCTTCAGAGTTTTTGACTACCCCCCAGTCTTCAAACAGCGGGCTTTCTAAATTTCGCTGATGGGAACCACGGGGCATG
>JACLAC010000593.1_pt1 | contig 29367 bp, 26 predicted proteins | sample 8027881 | NCBI WGS metagenome assembly JACLAC01 (sample SAMN15725517, study PRJNA655200) | protist metagenome | isolation source: fluorescence activated cell sorting (FACS) single amplified genomes of... | place: Spain: Blaines Bay Microbial Observatory, Mediterranean Sea | collected 2016-01-19 | reverse complement strand
TGACGTGGAGCAAAGACGCGGACCTGAGTCAGAAATTTACACTCGATGGTGAGTCACGTGCCTACGGCCCCCCGAAGGCCTTTTCTGGATCATTCTCGTATCTATACCACAACGACGGTGACGGAAGCTTCACTGATGTCTCGGAGACAGCAGGTATACAGATTCGAAATGATGACACGGGCGTCCCGCTCGGCAAAGCAATGGGACTAGCGCCAGTCGATTTTAATGGTGACGGTTGGCTGGACATCGTGGTAGCGAATGACACGGTCAGGAATTTTCTTTTTGAAAACAACTGCGATGGGACGTTCTCCGAGGTAGGCCGGATTTGTGGAATCGCCTTCGATCGTAGTACCGGTAATGCCCGTGGCGCGATGGGGATCGATACGGCTCAGTTCCGAGATAACGGAACGCTTGCGATCGGAATCGGTAACTTTGCGAATGAGCCGAGTGCACTTTACATGGCACGGGCAGGCAAAAAACAATTCACGGATGCAGCGATGTATACGGGCTTTGGTCCACCAACACGGCAGGGACTGACATTCGGGCTGTTTTTCTTCGACGTCGACCTTGATGGTCGTTTCGACCTGCTCGGAGCGAATGGGCACCTCGAAGAAGAAATTTCCAAGGTCCAAGCAACCCAGCGTTATGCCCAACCACCCCAGCTGTTCTGGAATGCAGGACGGGACGCCAAAAGCGAGCTCGTGCTGGCACCCGAATCATCTGTTGGTGAAGATTTTTACCAACCGATTGTCGGACGGGGAGCCGCGTTTGGTGATTTTGATGAAGATGGGGATCAGGATGTTGTCATAGCCGTAAGTGATGGAAAGCCAGCAGTCTTCCGAAACGATCAAAGCACTGGGAATCACTGGTTGCGAGTCAGGCTGGAGGGAACTGATGCCAACCGAGACGGGATCGGAGCAATTGTTGAACTCGCACTTGGGGAGCGAGTGCTGAGGCAGTGTGTGATGCCAACTCGAAGCTACCTCAGCCAGTGTGAAAAGGCGGTCACTTTCGGTTTGGGTGACGTGCAGGCAGACGTGCAAGCAGTCGAATCGATAACGGTTGCGTGGCCGGGTGGAAAGAGAGAGGTTTTCCCCGTATCAAGCATTGACCAAGCGATTGTTCTTCGTCAGGGAACGGGACATGCCGAGCCACCGAAGGCCGAGGTGAGAGTCGACGCATCAGGCGAGTAGGTCGGGTTCGGTGTTTCGCCTGCTTGACTAGCAAACGCAATGTCGCCGCCACACGGCTCAGGCGAGGTGTTCTAACTCGGGCTGCAAGCGATAACGAATTTCGCCTCCCACGATGGTGTGGGTTGCTTTGCCTTGCAGCGTGTGGCCGTCCAAGGGACTGCTGATGCAGTTTGAGCGAAAGCGGGTTCCATCGACGGTCCAAGTGGCTTCGGGGTCGATGATGACAATGTCAGCCGGAACACCTGGTTTGAGTGTGCCACCTGGGACTCCGGCAATTCGTGCCGGCGCTGTTGAAAGCCGTTCGATTGCCGTTTTCCAGTCGATCAACTGCTTTGCAACCATGTAGGTGATTGTGGTTGCAAGCGTCGTCTCCAGACTGGCTTCACCGAATGGTGAGAGATCAAGATCGTCCATCTTCTTCTCTCGGCTGCGTGGCATGTGTCCGCTTTGAATGGCATCAATCGTGCCGTCAGCCAATGCGTTACGAAGAGTTTCTACATGTTTGTCGCTGCGCAGTGGTGGGTGCACTTTGTATTTGGAATCGAAGGATCTCAGTTGGATATCGGAAAGACATAGATTGTGTGGACAAACTGAGGCTGTCACATCAATACCGCGTGATTTGACTCTTCGGATCATGTCGACTGCCCCCATGGTGCTCACTGGCCCGACGTGCAGGCGTCCTGCGGTGGCTTCGGCGAGGCGTACATCGCGAGCGACTGCCAGGTCTTCTGCCTCGGTCGGTAAGCCTTTTAAGCCAAGCACAAGGGAAACTTGACCATCGTGCATCATGCCGCCCTCAGCCAACTCAGGGACTTCAGGGCGATCAAAAATTGGGAGATTGAACATCCGGCAATATTCTAGCGCGCGTTTAAGCAATGCGTCGTTGGGCATCGATTTTGGGGCATCACTGAAGGCCACCGCTCCCGCAACGGACAGCAAGCCAAGTTCGGCCATCTGCTCGCCCTCGCGACCCTTGCTAAGGCACCCGATCACATGAACTCGTGCGCCTCTCGCTTTGGTGGCTTTCTGCCGAACAAACTCAACTGCACCGGGTGAATCAATGCATGGTCTGGTACTGCTGCAGCAAAGTACAGAAGTGAAGCCACCAGCTAGGGCAGCGTGGCTGCCAGACTCAATCGTCTCGTCTTCTTCACTGCCCGGCTCGCGAAGTTCAGCACCCAGATCAACAAGCCCCGGAGCAACAATCCTGCCCATGGCATCAAGGCGTTCACACGCGGCAGGTACTTCCTGATCAGTGGGATTGATTTTTGACACACGACCGTCGATGACCAAGAGCCTTGCCGAGAGATCCAAATCCTGACTGGGGTCCACCAGTCGGGCATTTTCGATGAGCAGGTCTCTCTTGGCTGATTCGTTCATGGAGTTGTGTTGCTTGGCTCGGCTTTGACGCGTGGTTGCTCTTCAGATGGGCTGTTTTGATCAGTCGGCGGGTGAGCTTTCGGCATTGGCTTTGGCTCGTTCGTTCGCACCCGACAGTAGCCAAAGTGCTGCCATCCGAACAGCGATACCATTGGTGACTTGTTCCAAGATGACGGAGTGTGGTCCGTCGGCGACTTCAGGTGTGATCTCAACACCGCGATTGATTGGTCCGGGGGCCATGATCAGGATGTCATCCTTTGCCTTTTGCATTCTAACGCCATTCATGGCGTACAGAGCAGCGTATTCATGGACACTCGGAAAGGGTCGCGCTCGCTGTCTTTCAAACTGAATACGGAGCAGGTTGAGGACATCGCAGCGTGGAAGGATGTCATCCAGGTGGTGCGCGACTTCAAAACCGAGTTCGGTCCATCTGGGACTCACTAAGGTCGGAGGTCCACAGATGATGACATGTGCACCCAGTTTGCTGAGTCCCCAAATGTTGCTTCTCGCAGTACGGCTGTGTGCGATGTCGCCTACCAATGCTACTGTCAGACCTTTGATGTCACCCCGATGCTGCCTGATCGTCAGGATGTCGAGCAGACCTTGGGTCGGATGACCATGAGGGCCATCTCCCGCATTGAGCACGCAGCAATTCAGTTCGCGTGAAAGCAAGTGAGGTGTTCCCGGTGTGCCGTGGCGAGTCACAACCCACTCAACACCCATGGCCTCGATTGTTTTGGCAGTGTCCACAAAGGTCTCGCCTTTGGCAACGCTGCTACCAACACTACTGAATTCCACCGTGTCGGCACCAAGTCGTTTGGCAGCCAGTGAAAAGCTGTTTCGGGTACGTGTGCTGTTCTCAAAGAACAAATTTGCACAGGTTTTTCCCGCAAGCAGCGAGATCTTTTGCCGGCACCCCTGGGTTAGTTCCTTGAGTTGCTGCGCTACGTCCAGAATCGTAGAGATTTCTTCCGGGGACAGGCTTTCCAAATCAAGTAAATGACGGCGATGCCAGTTTTTTGGAAACTCGATATCTGGTTGAACCGCGGTGGACATCGGCGGAGATTGCAGGAGCAAGAGCAAAGAGAACTGACCTGATAACACCGTAAGCGATTCACTCCTTCACGGGGAGGACCCGGACTTCGTTTTCTGGTCGAGTACTGACGTCCGAGTGTCATTCGTCCCCTGATTTACAGCACAGCGGGATCAGCATTAGCCATGAAAAAATTAGGCATATTCCACCCAATGGAGTGATTGCTCCCAATTTGGGCGTGTTCGTGAGAACCAGCAGGTAGAGACTGCCACAAAAAAGAGTTTGCCCGACCAAGCTCAAGCACAGTGACCATCTTCGCCATCGTTGAGCACCAAAAGTTAGGGCACCTAAAGCCAAGAGCATGGCCGATTGCAGCAAGTGATAGCGTACACCGACATCGAATTGATCCGAGCGTTTCGCTGCAAAAGCAGCATCGTAGCCGCGGCTGCTGAAGAGTGATTCCAAGCCATGAGCACCGAAGGCGCCTATCGCGATTCCAAGAGCTCCTGTGATTGCGGCAATGATCACGATTTGGCGGGAAAGTCGCTCAAGCGATTTGCTTTTTGAGTCGGAACTCATGATCCGATCAGCTTGTCCACGGAGGATATTAAGCGTTCCATCGGAAATGGCTTTCGGATGTAATCGCTTACACCCAAGAGTTCGGCATAAGCTTTGTGGCGACTTCCTTCGTTACCAGTGATCATGATCACCGGCAGAGGGTCGGTACGCAGACGCCGGAGTTTTTCAAGAACAAGAAAACCGCTGCGTTTAGGCATCATCATGTCCAGCACAATCAAGTCTGGGTTCTCTCGCTCCGCAAGTGCCAAACCTTGATTCCCGTCACGGGCGACTACCACATTGTGGCCAGCACCTTCCAACGCATAACGCACGGCTTCGACAATCTCAAGATCATCATCCACCAGCAATACTGTCTTGCTACGTGAACTGCTGGGGTCAGAGTTTATTGTTGCTTCCGGTTGATCACTGTTGTGTAAATCATCGGATGAAGGCATGGCGTCGTGGGTTGTGTTCTTGGAGTGACTTCTGGTTTCTGGCGTCATGTGCAAGTTTGCTGCACTTATACCGAGCGGACGTAGTTCGCCCCACAAGTGTACCTCATGGCTGACGACTCGGCATCACTCGTACTTCCAAAACTGAACAAAGTGGAACCGTTGTGTCAGTCAAGCCTGCTCTGCATTGTGTGAAACCAGATCAATTACTTGAGTAAAGTGACGGGCTGGATGCCCAGCGATCTGAGTCTTGTATTGATGAATCCGCGACGACATGTCGCATTGTCCACTCATCAAGATCATGAAGTGCGATGGTGGTCATCTCATCGTTACCGGGGTATTGTCGCACTTCGACTCGGCTACCGATTGCCATGCACATTTGGAAATCGGTTTTCAGATTTTGCTGGTTGAATTGGGTATTCTCGGTGCCCCACTGCCAGAGCATTGGCATGCGACGTTGACGCAACTGCTCGATATTTCGGATCGAGCCGTTTGGCATGCGTCCGCCAAGCGAAATCACACCGGCAAAACGATCTGGTTCTCTCATCGCGGTGCGTAGGGCCATCGTTCCTCCTTCACGATAGCCAGCCAAAACCACGCGTGATGCATTGATGGAAAAGCGTCCAGCAGCAGCCTCTATTGCTTGCATTACCGCTTCTTGGGTGGTGGCAATGCCTGCAGGGCTATGGTGCCAGTCGAAGCGGTGCCCCACCGCGTCGATTGCTTTGGTTCCACGAATTCCCACACCCACGTAGTTTCGAAGGCTGATGTGGGGCATCACTTGATCAATCTGGTGCTCGTTGAAGCCATTGCTATGAAACCAAACCACCAACGGGTATTGATAATTTTCAGAGTAATGCACCGGTAGAAAAAAACTTCGGTGAGAAGTGTTGTGAGACCAAGTGTCGGCAAGACCAAGCGAAGTATTCGAGTTGTTTGAAATTACCTTGTTCGCTTGCCACGGGTAAGTGTGGGCGTTCTTCTTGTCGGAATCCGATTCCGTGGATTGGCTCCATGACATCGGCTTGTGAAAACGACCCATGGCTTTTACGAAAAGAGAGGCGATTTAAGAAAGGACGCACGCAAAAACGCCGTCACGCATTTGTTCAACCCAGAACCTAAGGCCGCCTTTGGAGTGATGTCAACGCTGATGACATTCGAAGGCGGCGAAAAAGTCAATTTTGCTATTTGCAAAGCTAAATATGCGACTGACACCTATGCCGATAGCAATTGATCCATCGTTGCTACCAATTGCTTCACTGCCTCAACGCTATTCTCGAAGGCTGCCGTTTCGTTGTCTGTGAGGTCTAGCTTAATGATTTTTTCCACACCCCCACTCCCCATGACGACAGGGACGCCGACGTAGTAACCACCGACGGAATACTCGTCATTGCATAACGCAGCTACAGGAATGACGCGTTTTTTGTCGCGTACCACTGCTTCTACCATCTGGGCACAGGCCGCAGCAGGCGCGTAGTAGGCACTGCCAGTTTTCAGCAGTGAGACGATCTCAGCACCCCCTTTGCGTGTTCGATCGACGATTTCTTCGAGGCGAGACGAATCGATCAACTGGGTGATTGGAATACCTCCCACACTGGTACAGCTTGGAATTGGCACCATTGTGTCTCCGTGACCACCCATAAGCAGTGCACTGATGTCTTCGACGCTTACCCCCAATTCCATGGCGAGGAAAGTTCGGTAGCGTGCTGTGTCGAGGACACCTGCCTGCCCACAGACACGTGCAGAGTCAAATCCAGTCACCTTCCACATTTGCTGGACCATGGCGTCCAGTGGATTGCTGACGACGATGACGACTGCGTTTGGGCTAGTCGCTTTGATTTGTTCACCGACGCTTGTGACAATTTTGGCATTCGTGCTGAGCAAGTCATCACGGCTCATGCCTGGTTTACGAGGAATACCGGCGGTCACAACGATGACGTCGCTGTCGACGGTGTCGTCGTAGGAGGTGGTGCCGACGATATTTGAGTCAAATCCGAAAATGGGCGAGGCTTGCATCAGGTCAAGTGCTTTTCCACGTGGCATATCTTCCGTGCGGGGAATATCCAGTAGCACCACATCGCCGAGTTCAGCAGCGGCGCACCAATGTGCACATGTTGCTCCTACGTTTCCGGCTCCGATGACAGTAATTTTGGCGCGGCGCATGTTGTCGGCCTCTCAAGTAAATGGCGGGATTGTTTTTGTGATTAATTCTTGGCGACTGATATACTGTCGCTTGTGGCGTTCTGGTCAAGTAGTCGATCAGCTTGATTGTGCGGCGTGAGCCAGCATTCAGGGGATTCGCAGGCTTTCTGCTTCCTTTTCTTTTTTTCTGTTCCGCACATCGCGGTCACGAGAACCATTCCGTCGTTGCCATGCCCAAATCCCAAAAATGCCAAAAATCACGGCACATGCGGAAGCACTTCCGATCCAATTGACGCCCGTGTGGTTGGTGGAATCGGGTTGTTTGTTGCGTATTGCTGCCGCGATCATTAGTGGGCCGAATTGGTCACCGCCGCCATGTTGTGCCATGAAGTCGGTTTCATAGCTCCAGAGCCGAAAGAAAAAACCATCCATTTGAATCTTCGTTTTTAGCTCACTGATGACGGCATCCCCGCCCTCTTGCTGCTGAATTTGCCTCTCCAGAAAAACAGGTAGGCTCCGTGTGACAACGGAGACTGGATAGCGGTTGTTGAACGTGGCTGGGGGACCAGAGTTACCGGCAGGACGCTCGATTTGTACCACGACATTGCCCAAGTCGCCGACCGCGTCGATCTGGTAGTAGTGATCACTGCCCAATTCAGCCTGTCGCTGAGCTTCCATCACTGAGATCCGCGTGATCAGAACCGTTTCCAGATTCATCTGTATCCATTGCCCAGTAAGCTTCGATGAGCCCTGTAGTAAAGTGACGGGTGCCATTTCACTCGGCGCAGGGACTTCTTTTTTGCTTTGCTCCAAGTCCGCTGCGGCCGCCATCATCGAATAAAAAGCGTCTCCATCCTCAGCAAGTAGTTTCTGGCGATTTCTTGTGCCCAAGTCAGCTAGCAGGCTGATGTCTACTCCTTGGTCACGCAGTAATTTCCAGCCTGTGATCGGTGCTGATTTAGGTAGCCAACGAAGTCGTTTGCATAGGATCGCTGAAGTGAGGGGTGACGCGTTCTCTGATGATGGTTTGACTTGCAATACGACGCCTGCACCTTCAAGTTGATCTCCGACTTGCGCACCTTCGGGAAGCGGAAAAGTAATCACCTTGATCGCTTGTTCGTCTGTGATTTGCACCGTCAGCACATGAAGTTGTTGGAACTCGAGAAACTCGATCAGTTTTTTTGGAATTGGCACCAATTGCATGGACTTGATCGTGCCGGTAAGGGAACCAGCATCGCCGACAGACATTGCTTGGGATGCCCCAGGCTCCCGCTCATGCTGGGTTGCCATGGATTGCAACTTGGTGGGATCCACTGAACGTAACCGGTAAAGTAATTTTGCAAGCTCACCAAGCGTGTTTCCATCAGTCGGGGGATAGGTGGCCGCAACGCGTTCCTGATCAAATCCGCTTAGCAGTGGGATGACAGACTCACCGGTGAAGCCGATGCTGCTACTGGAGAATATTAAGGCTAGGGTTATCACGGATTGCAGTTGGAAATGCCTGGCAAGCGATGAAAAGCTGTTGAGAGCGAGTCGATTCTTGTTGCTGCGACTTTTCATGAATTTCCCTGCCCCTCTGCGGAAGGTTCTGTGGGCGATTGTTCGCCCAGGCCTATTAGGAATTCCTCCGGATCCTGTCGGTAAGCCGCGCGAAGCTTTCGCGATTGTTTGGCCAAGACGCTGGTTCGCCGCATCAAGAGCATCGCCAATCCGACACCCCCAATGCATGAAATTGAGGCAATGAGCCAGAACTTGCTCGCTGAAACGGCTGTTTCTTTTGCGGTCGGCGTGCTTGCTTGCTCGCCTTGGGCAAACGGTGCATAAGTGATTCTGCCAATCACCACAGGAGCCAAATCTGCTCCCGCACCGGATTTATAAGCCAGGCGTTTGAGGAATTTTCCGACAACAGAGACTTGCGTTCCTTCTTGCACTGGCATTTGTGTTTCCGCTTGTTCCGCTACTGAGCGTGGTATCTCGGGGACTAATGCGACGATCGGCCGATCCGCACCTTCTGCCGGTTTTACCCACAGTTGCCAGTAGTCTTCGATCCCATAGGGATTTTCGGGGGCTTTCATTTTTTCTACCAAGGCAACGTTGCCGTGGATCGTCACTATCTGATTTAAAAACACATCGGGTTGTTGCAATAACGGCAAGGCACCAACAGACGCGGTTCCCGAGGCTGGTAATTGGCTTGCCGTATCGAGGGCTCGGTAGAAACTATCAAAGTCATCAGATCTCCAAACACTTCCATCAATGACACGATTTATGGCAGCTTCGTCCAGTGCAGCCAACAAAGCGTGCTGCTGGGCCCGACCATAGCGAGGATTTGCCATGCGGGATGGCACGCTGCCTGCTAAATCCTGAATTGCGTATTCCCACTCAGCACGCTTCGCATGCCCCAGATCAGGGGCGAATTTGAGTTTTTGGGCGGTTGTAGCGATTCCAATTGGTACTTGTTCGTTTTTCAAACCGCGCAGAGAACGCGAAAGAGTGACCGTCCAGCTGACCTGTTCCTGGCGAGAAAGTTGCAAAATCAACTGCTCGGCAGTTTGGCGATCTTCGGTTGAGTACGGAGTTTGTTTGGCTTTTGCATTTTCAGTCGCGGAAAACTGGGTCCGCTGGGCCACGGCAGAGGGCAAGTTTGCCGCTGCTCCCCCAGCTTTTGCGGGCAAGTGTCCAAAAAAAGGACGATAAATATTAGGTTTTGCGGCTTGCAGCATCACCACGGCGACCAAAGCAAGTCCTAGGGCGAGTCGAATGAGCTTGCGAAACGTCTTGACAGACTCCCCACGGGGGATTTTCTTGCGATAAAGACTGTCATCGTCAAACTGTGATGGAATCCGCATCGAGTGGCCTGTGAGTGGGCTATGCTTGAATCGGGCGACTACCCCTCTTAATCTAGTGTTTGTGGGCGGGTTTGCATTCAGCTTTTAAAAAAACCGTTTGCTTAGATATCTCCGTGACACCTTTTCTCCTCTAGACATGCAAAATCCTATGCCGAGCTTTTCAGGATTCCGAGGGACGCTGCGTTCGTTGCACGTCAAGTTGTTTCTGCTGGTTTTCTCGGTCACTAGCCAGGTGTTCGCTGCTGGTGAGCCCGCGATGGACTTCATCAAACAATTGCGGGCAGCGCAGTACTTTGACACGGCTCTGACCTATTTAGATCGGATTTCAGAGTATCCGGGAGTATCGAAGGATTTCTTGGATGCAATTCCTCTGGAGAAGGCCCAAACGTACATAGAATTGGCGATCAGCTCGCGTAACGGGGATATCCGAAACGAAAATTTTCGTTTGGCCGAAGCAGAAATTTCGGCATTTTTGAAACAAGAGGGGCATCCGCGGCTTTCGGAAGCTCGTTTGAAGCTCGGTAAACTGCAGCTGGTTCGCGCTACCCAATTGATGGCTGGTGAACCCGATGACGCGACACGTTCCGAGGCGGCCAAATCCTATTTAGCCGCCTCAAAAACGTTTGACGCGATCGTGGAAGACCTGCGTGAGAAACTGAAACGGATGGCAGGCGCCAAGGCACCAGGTCCTGAAGCGAAGACGCTTCGAGATAGATACCGAGGTGAGTTTCTGCAGGCGATGAGTAGTGCCGCGGAATCACGACGTTTGGCAGCGGGTACCTATCTTGATCCGATCAAAGATGGCAAGGAACTTCTTGAACGAGCCCTGAAGTCCTTTGTTGATTTGAGTGAGAATTATGGTCGTTATGCACAGGGTGCCATTGCCACGCTGCAACGCGCTCAGGTCGAAGAGCAGCTTGGCGAAAAAGAGAAAGCATTAGATAGTTACCTTCGAATGCTCGAGCAGCCTGATGCAGATGCTTTGCGAGATGCAAAGTATCAAGCCATGAATGGGATTATTCGCCTGGGTTTGGAAAAGAGTCCACCCAACTATCAAATGGGGATTGATCGTGGAGATCCGATCGTCAAGGACGTTCGACCCAACGAACGCACGGCGTCCACGGTGCAAAATTTGCGGATAGCATTAGCGAAAGCGTATCTGCTGCGGTCGAAAGATACTGAAAAAGTGAAGAAGCCAGTAGAACGCAAGCGAGCTGAGGCAAGAGCTCGCGAGTTGCTAAATACTGCCAGCAGGATTCCCAGTACGCAATCAGACGAAGCCATTGCCCTTTTAGCGGACCTAGGGATTGATCGGGAAGCACCTGTCGAGATGCCCCGCGCCGAACAGCCCGTGAGTTTGCGGGATGCATTTGAGAGTGCCCGTGAGTTGCAGGCAGCGATGGATCAGTTGGAGTCGACCATTGCTGCCTTGGATAAGGACGATACAACTGCTGAGCAGAAGAAACAGCTGGAAGAAGTGCGGATGCAGTTGGTCGAAAATCGTCTGCTTGCGATTCAGTATTTACAACGGGGTTTGAGCCTTGTTGAGCTGGAGTCAGAGCTAGAGTTGGTGAATCAATCGCGGCAATACCTTGCGTTCCTCCTCTTCAAATCGAAGCACTATCGTGATGCTACTGTGGTGGGACTGTTTCTCGCTCGCAACGCACCTGGCTCGGAGGCTGGTCTGAGCGGTGGTTTGGTCGCGCTGAACGCGTTGCAGTTGTTGTTGGTGGAGGATTCTGGCAACAACGCCGCATCGGGCCAATTGGAGTCACTTGCCGACTTCATGCTCAAGTATTGGCCGGGTAATTCCAAGGCAGCGTTGGCACAAGGCGTGATCATCAAAGTTGCGTTGAAAGATGGTAAGTGGGACGAGGCTGAGACACGAATTTCTGCGATGCCGGAAGGGGAAGAACGCGCTTCGTACATGAGATTGCTCGGGGTTCTTCTTTGGAATGAGTACATCAAAACACGCAGTGCTGGCGAGGAAGCCAAAGCACAGGAGTTTTTAGAGAGAGCAAGGGTTCGGGTTGCTGAGGGATTGTCAGCGATCGACGGAAAACTTGCCAACATTGAGGCAGGAAAAGCTGCCTTGGTTCTCATGAAAATTAACCTGCGGATGAACGATGCTGAGGCTGCATCCATTGTTATGGAAAATGAAACCTACGGGCCGACGGCTATCATTGACCGACTTGGAAACGCGGGGCAGAGTTTTGAAAGCGATACCTACAGCACTGAGTTGCAGGTGCTTGTTCAGAGAATGGCAGCATCGCCGGATGATACTGATGCGTTATTGAAGCGTGCCATGGGTGTAATGGACAAACTTCGCCGAAGCGTTGTGGGGCCTGATGCACAGAAGAAGCTCACTGCGATCTACATTCGCGCGTCCCGCGAAATTCGTGATTCTTTGGAATCTTCCACTGGACCCGCAAAGCAGGCTCTTGTTTCAGCATTCCGAGTCTTTCTCGCACAGATTGCTAAAACAACGAAGGATGCTGCCACGTTGCAGTGGGTTGGGCAGACTCTTGTTGATTTGGCAAAAACGTCCATGCCGTCGGGAACCATGAAGGCTACTGGTCAATCAGCAGAATTGTTGAAAACAGCTGTCAGCACATTCCAGCAGGTCAAGGCGGGGAGTCCAGATGTACCGTTGCAGGTCGAGTTTCAGCTCGCGACAGCACAACGATTACTCGGTGATTACGGCGCAGCGGTGAAGGGTTATGCAGCCATTCTGAGTAAGAAGCCGACGATGTTGGACGCGCAGGTTGATGCTGCTCTTGCTTACGAGCAATGGGCGCAAATTGTGCCTGAAAAATACACTGTCGCGGCCTATCAAAAGGCGCTCAATGGTGGCAAACCCGATGCGAAAGGCAAAAACCTGATCTGGGGCTGGGGTAAAGTGAGTCAGTTAACCAGTCGTGATGCGAAATATCAGGACATGTTCTTCAACGCCCGGTACCACGTTGCCCTGTGCCGTTATCGTGCTGGTAAAAAGTCCAAGAGTGAGAAGTTGATGGAAAAAGCCAAAAGCGATATCACCAAGGTGCATGCACTGTACCCTGCAATGGGCGGTGAAACGCACTACCTGAAATTCAATCAGCTTTTGAAGCAGATAGAAACTGACCTGGGACAATCAGCCCAAGGACTACCCAAGCCCGTAGAGAAGTGAGCGAGTAGCACGCCGTTTGACTATCTTTTCCGTTTATAGAATTCTCCCGTCTCTCAAGATTGCAAATATCTCCATGAAACGCATTTTCAATCAGCCGCGTATTCTCGTTGTCGCGTGTGCCTGGATGTTGGCCATTCCGTCCGCTCAGGCGCAGATCGACCGTGTCTATGACATGAAAGGAGACAATATCAGTGGAGCCGTGCTTGACGGAAGCAAAGATGGCGTGCGACTGGACAAGGCTGGGGTTATCAAGGCCTTCAAAGCCGGAGAAATCACTAAAATTATGTTTGAAGGCGATCCTCCCCAATTGACCAAGGCCCGGGCGTTCGCGCTTGACGGGCAATATGATCAAGCCTTGGCTGAATTGAAGAAGGTGAAAGTAAACACGATCAATAGAGACTTGATCAAGCAAGATGTTGCCTTTTATTATGCGCTTTGTGAAGCCAAACTAGCACTGAGCGGGCAGGGGAAAATCGATGATGCGGCCAGGCGAATGCTCGATTTTGCGACTCGAAATCAAGGCTCTTGGCACTTTTACGAGTCAGCCAAGTTCTTGGGAGATCTTGCGTTGGCATCCAATAACAGTGAGCAAGCGCTGAAATTCTATGGCTCACTTGAAAATGCCCCTGCTGAGGCGACCAAGATTGAGGCGAAATATTTACAGGGGCTTGTGCGACTCAAAATGAAACAAGGGGCAGCAGCCGTTGCTGATTTTGACCAGATTCTTGGTCTTAAATCACAAACCACGCAAATTGTTCGTCTTCAAACTTTGAGCAAGGCTGGCAAAGCTGTCGCCCTGGCTCTCCAAGGAAATGGTGATCAAGCCAATGAATTGACGAACTCTCTGATTGCTCAGATGAACGCTGCTGATGTTGAGATCGCAGCTAGGATTTATAATGCTCGAGGCGCCAGTTGTGAGGCTCGTGACGATCTTGAGGGTGCAATCATGGCTTATCTTCACACTCATCTGATGTTTTCGGCACAGCCGGATGCGCACGCAGAAGCGTTGAAACGATTGGTCGAACTGTGGCCGAAGGTTGGCAAGCCCGAAAGAGCAGCGCAGGCTCGACAGGAATTGCAGAACCGCTATCCCGGGTTTTAATCCTGCTTCTGGTTTACAGCTTATCACTACTACTTGGTCATTCCCCCCAATCTAACTCTTTTATTCAAGGGATTAGCTGTTCCGGGGGTCCATCCTGTTAATTGAAGTTTGCTAGACTATCGTTAGGCGAGAGGGCTTTTGCAGAACTTTACCTGTCAATTAGCTTCGCCTCCCAATCACTACTTTTCTCCCGGAGCGCCTCGTTGATGTTCGATGCTTGCGGAATGCTTCCCAGTTTTGCGTCTCTTCCTCAGTTGCCTTTTTCGCACTCATTATCAAGATCGCTCGCGATCTTGATGGTCATGCTCGCAGCTATGTTCACTTACACCCCTGCGTTCGCTCAGGACGCGGCAGATGAATTCGGTGGAGCCGCTGAAGATGTCGTTGAGGTTGTTGAGGAACCAGCTGCACCGGCTGACGCCAATGCCGACGCGGGTGGTGGTGGTAGCAGCAAAGCTGACCAGAACCTGTTGAGTTGGACGATCAGCTCCCTCGGATGGGAATACTTGTTGGTTTTCCTTGCGCTTTCCGTCACTCTGGTTTCGCTCTTTGTCATGAACATGTTGGCAGCACGGCGAGATACTTTGTGTCCTCAGGAGTTGGTCGATGCATTCGAGGAACGTCTGAACGAAAAAGACTTCCAAGGTGCTTACGACATGGCTCGCACCGATGAGTCGGTTCTGGGGCAGGTGCTTTCAGCCGGTCTGGCAAAATTGTCACGAGGCTATGGCAAGGCGATTGAAGGCATGCAGGAAGTTGGCGAAGAGGAAAGCATGAAACTGGAGCATCGTCTCAGTTACATGGCCCTGATTGGCAACCTCAGTCCGATGATCGGATTGTTTGGTACGGTTCAAGGTATGATTGCATCGTTTCAAGTCATTGCTCAGGGTGGTGCCTCGCCGAAGCCGGCTGAGCTTGCGAACGGTATTTCTACCGCTTTGTTCACAACGCTAGTTGGGCTTGCTGTGGCGATTCCCGCGATCGCTGCCTACAACATCATTCGCAACCGCGTGTCTCGTTTGCTCCTCGAAGTTGGTGTCACCAGTGAGAACCTCATGAGCCGGTTCGAAGATGTCCAGCCTCAGGGGGCAAAGAACTAAATGAAGGTCAAGTCAAAGAAAGTCGACTTGGCTGAAGGTGACCTGACGCCAATGATAGACATGGTGTTTCAGCTGATCGCGTTCTTCATGGTTCTGATCAATTTTGCTCAGACTGAGTCCAATGATCGCGTCAAATTACCCAGCAGTCAGTTGGTAAAGCCACCCGAGGTACCTCTGGAGTTTCCCATCATTCTGCATGTGGCGCAAGATGGTGAGATCATTCTCGGGGGCGATGACTATACCGCAGAGACGCTGCGAGTTGGTTTGCAGAAAGAATTGGCGGTCATCAAAGCAGAAGGAAAAACCGTTCAAGACGCTAATGTTGTCATCCGAGCTCACAAGGACACATCGGCGGGGGACGTGCAGGAAGTGATCCGAGTTGCCCAAGAGCAACAGCTTGAGAACTTTGCCTTGCGGGTAAAGGAGGATAACTCATGAAAATCCGAAATCGTGGAGAAGCTGAGAAAAGTGGCTTGAACATGACCAGCATGATTGACGTTGTCTTTCTGCTTCTCATCTTCTTCGTCATGACTTTCAAAATTGTGGAACTCGAGGGCGACTTCAGTGTTCGCATGCCATTGGCGGGAAGCGATTCCATGACGATGGATCCGACTGACCTGCCCCTGAAATTAAGGCTGCAGGCTGATGAGAATGGCAAACTGACTACGATGTCACTCAATGAGATCAATCTGGGCACAGATTTTGATCAGTTGCGTGCGAACGTGGTTGAACTGATTGGCACCACTGCGCCTGTTGAGGGTGAAGATGGACCTGAGATCGAGATCGATACAGACTATAATCTCCGCTATGAATATGTAATTCGCTCAATTACTGCTGTAAGCGGGTACAAACAGGGCAACGAAGTTGTCAAACTGATTGAAAAGATCAAGTTTGCCAAACCACGCCGATAATCCGTGATTCTGCTCCTCGATAATTACGATTCCTTCGTCCATAACCTCGCCCGTTATTTGAGGCTGTTGGGTGCTGATACGCTCGTGTTGCGTAGCGATCAAATTGATCGCCACGAATGCCAACGTCTCGATCCGGCTGCCGTCGTTTTGTCGCCTGGCCCCAAGGGGCCATTTGAGGCAGGTTGTTCGGTGGATGTGGTTCGGCATCTTGACGCTGAAATACCGATCCTTGGCGTCTGTCTTGGGCATCAGGCTATCGCGGCCGCGTTCGGTGCAACCGTCGGTCCCTGTCCTCCAAGACATGGTATGGCGAGCCCTGTCACGCATGACTCTGTCGGTTTGTTCACCGGTCTTCCCAACACAATCAATGTCGGGAGATATCATTCACTGGCAGTCGATGAAGACAGCCTGCCTGCCGAATTGGTCGTGACGGCTCGTAGTCAGGATGATGGTGTGATCATGGGGATTCAGCATGTCACGCGACCAGTACATGGAGTTCAGTTCCATCCAGAGTCGGTGCTCACCGAAGATGGAATGGCGTTGCTTGAAAATTTTGTCGTGATGGCAAAACGCAGAGATTTGCACCATTCACCAAATGAAATGCGACCTAAAGCACTTCGTGATTCGACACGTGGGGAATTGGCCTCGTGATCCTTGAAGCGATCGTGACCTCGATCGATTTAAATGGAACCGTCAACCTGGCCCCCATGGGACCAGTGGTCGCTGATGATTTCGGCGATCAGAAGACGCCGGAGCGATTGGTTCTCAAACCATTCCAATCATCACTGACCTATCAAAATCTGATGGCCACTGGAAAGGCGGTTGTGCATGTCACGGATGATGTCAGCTTGATCGCGCGGACCGCGGTTGGCAAACTCAGTACCAGCGAGATCGCGGATCTTGTGAAACAGTGGGATCATTCTGATTGGTGGCGGTTGCGAAGTTGCCATCGTTGGATGGCTGTACAAGTGGAAGCGGTCTCAGAAGAGCAACCTCGTGTAGAAATGACTTGCCGCGTCGTTCATTCCGAAATCGAGAAACCTTTTTTTGGTTTCAATCGCGCAAAGTTCGCTGTGATCGAAGCTGCTATTCTGGCAACGAGAACACATCTGCTGTCTGCTGGTCAAATTCACGAAGAATTGGAGCGTTTGCAACCATTGATCGATAAGACGGGCGGTCAGACTGAACGGACAGCGTTCGATTTCCTTCGAAAGACGATCGATGAACGCATCACGAACCATTAATCCCCAAGACTCGGATGGTAATGGGTTCTCGGTGCGGATCTGTACTGGCTCTCGTTTGCATTTTGGCTTGCTGGACACCGTTCGGCCTTTTGGCGGAGTTGGCGTCATGCTCAATACGCCTTCCACGGAAGTCGTGGTTTCGACAGCTGCAAGGTTTCGCTGTCCAGATGATTATCAGGATCGCATTGGTCCGATTGCTGAGCGAATTCGTCAACTCAATGGTGCAGCCACCTTGCCATCATGTTGCGTGGAAGTCCTGCGAACTGCACCAACTCACTGTGGGCTAGGGAGTGGAACACAGCTTGCGTTGGCAGTTACTGAAAGTCTTTGTCTTTACCAAGCTTTGACAGTAGATCAAAGCACAATCGCAAATGCTCTGGCAAGTCGTGGACAAAGATCTGTGGTTGGCACTCATGGTTACTGGCAGGGTGGAATGATCTATGAAGCAGGCGATGGCGAAGCAGGCGATGGCGAAGCAGGCGATGGCGAAGCAGATGAAAAGGCTGTGGGTGGGAACCTCAATGCTGTTCAGGAGGGAGTTTACTTGCCGGAGGAATGGCGTGTTGCAGTATTAAGGCCACTGGATCACGTTTTTGCTGTTAGTGGTGAGCAGGAGCGTGAGAAGTTTGCACGTCTGCAACCAGCCTCTGAGAAGGTGGGACATGAATTGCGGCGTTTGGTAATCGAGGAAATCATGCCGGCTGCGAAACGGGGCCATTTCAATGCATTTGCCAATGGTACGCGAATTTACAACGAGTTGAGTGGGCGTTTATTTGCGAGTGTCCAAGGAGGATCCTACAACGGTGAGGCTGTTACACAGGTGATTGAGTGGCTAAGCGATCGAGGGGTGCTGGGGCACGGGCAGAGTAGTTGGGGGCCGGGGGTTTTCGCTTGGTTCGAATCACAGAAGGCAGCTGTGGCAGGCTTGGCATCGTTGCCCGACAATGTTGAGCTGATAACACTGGCATCTGTCCGCAACGTGCCGCGATCGGTACAGCTCCTCGGTAGAAGGTAAAACCTGCTTGCCAGTCGGGAATCTATCACTGCTTCACTCGTGTGGGACGCTCGCGTCCTCGTCGTTTGTGATAGATGCCCCGATACTTGGACTGAGGGACCATGCGGCTAGCAGAATGGCAGATGCAAAGTAGCCTGCAACGTACTCAATGACGGCTCCACGATTGGCATCGTCGAGAACTATATTGCCCCAACTCTTCGGTCCAAACAGAACGAACAGCTGATTACCTGGCAGTGGTGAATGAATGACCCCAAAAGCTGTCAGTACACCAGCCAATGCGATCACCAAGGCTGCCACCTTGATTTCGCGATCCACAATTTTTGCTAACGCCCAAGCCCACAGCAAGCTGGTGATGATGAAACCGCTGCTTAGCATACCGACAGTTTTGAGGTTCGTTTGTAGCACACTGTTCTGCAAATTCGAGAGTTGAATCCCTGCATCTCGGAGCGCTGCATCACCGAAGATTTGATTGGGGAAGTTCATCGAAAGAAATGCCAGTGCCGGCAAGCAAGCCAAAGCGACAGCGGCATAGTGTTTTCGGGGTGTTGCCAAAAAACTCTGAGCGGTGATTTCTAAACCGACAAAGACCAGAATAGGGTATACCGTAGCAGCAGGGATGTAAGCATTGATCCAGCCAAAGTAGCCAATCAAGCCCGCTGATCCGATTAGCAATGCCGTTCCCAGCGTATATGCCGCACGACCACCCATGGCCTTGTAGGCGGGATGCCCAATGTACGGGGTGGTTTGGATGACACCTCCCGAGAATCCGGCGATCAGTGTTGCAAAAGCCTCGACTCCGATCACTGTTCTTGTGTCGTATTCATCACCCGCCGCTGCCGCACTCTCTGTGCAATCAATACCACCAACAACGGTTCCAATCGCAAAAGGTAAGGCGATCGGTAAATAGGCAAGTGCATCATCAAAGTCGGCAAGCCAATTGAATTGCCAAGCCTCCAGCCACTGGGTGGGGAACCACGTGATCCCGGTCGGAGTTTCGGGAAATTCGTAGTTGGTACCGGGGATCAAGCACATGGCATAGAACACAATGCTTGCGACTAACAACGCGCCCAGAGTACCGGGCGTTCTGCCTGGAAGTGGAATTCGGCCGACTAAGGCACTCAGTACGATCACCAAAGCAATCATCCCCGGCAACGGATGCTGAAATATCTCCATCAGCGGAATGAAACTGATCAATACCAGGGCGATTGCTGCTAAGGATCCCAACAGTCCAGCTCGCGGAATTACTCGCCGGACGATTTCTGTAAACGGTGCCAACGCGAACTTCAGAACGCCACTCATCACAATGCACCAGATTCCGATGTGCCATGTCCGGTAAGCAGCATCCTGCTCGCTCAAACCCATTGTCTCAAGGCCTTGAAGATAGGACGGGCCCAGAATGAACAGAATGATTCCAAAAGTGCTGGGGGTATCGAGGCCCAGCGGCATCGCGGTGACATCATCCCTGCCCGTGCGTTTGGCTAGCCAGAATGCCAAGATGAAGAACGCCACGTCCCCGATCAGCACACCTAATGCCGTGCCCGGGATCATCGCAGAGACGACAAACTCTACTGGAAAGCCAAAGCCGCTCAAAAGCGCTACCATTAAGATTAGGCCAGCAATATTATCAAGCATTAACCCAAAAAATGCGTTGATATCGCCGAGGCGGGCCCATCGGTAGGCTATTCGGCGGTTTTCTTGTGTATTCAAGGCAATTCGTCTCGAGGGATGAAGTTCAAACACGATGTTGTAATGGGCATACCTAACCTATTCCATATAGCTCTGCAGGGTGGTTTGGTCTGGCCCATGGGTTCACTTTTGACTTTAGAGAGATTTTGGGGATACTAAAGCGGTGGTTTACAGTAAATGACCTGCGGGGTACACGATTTTTCGCCGCGTAGGTCAATGTGTCCGATATCGAGACACGCCATTTTTGTGCTTAATGCACGACCTTATTTTTATTTTACTTGTCTATTCCCTAACGATGGTGGGTCATTCGATGAATGCATTAGCACCAACTGCTTCGGTGAACTTGCAGGGTGATGTATCCGATGAGAGTCTGATTGCCCAGTATCGCGAAAGTGCAGATCGAGGTCTTTTTGAGACCCTGATGCGACGGTACGAGCGGGAGATGTACAGTTATCTTCGACGCTACATTGGTAATGCCGAGATGGCCGAAGATGCATTTCAGGGGACCTTTCTCCAGGTTCATTTGAAGTGTCACCAATTTGATCCTGCTCGTCGTTTTCGCCCATGGTTATACGCGATTGCAACAAATCAAGCGATCGATGTGCAGCGACGCAATAAACGGCATCGGATGGTTAGTCTCGATCGATCATCGTCTAGCGAAAAAGATGAACGAGGGAACAGCTGGTCAGAAAAGCTGGTTGGGGATTCACCAGATCCGCATCGTGCAGCATCTGATCAAGAGAATAGCCGATGGGTGCATGATTCCGTTGACTCCCTGAGTGAGTCAATGCAGCAGGTGATCCATTTGGTCTACTACCAAGGGCTCAAGTATCGCGAGGCGGCTGATGCTTTGGGGATACCTGTCGGGACCGTGAAAAGCCGTTTACACGCTGCTGTGCAGCGTCTGGGCCTGCTTTGGGATGAAACTCGGCACGAGATCGACGAGTAGTCATCGATTTCCCCGGAAATGATGAACCGAAGATCGCGTGTGCGCGTAGAACAAACGGTTGCCAAGTGCTGCGGTTTACCTTCAGTACGAGATTTCTTTCCCCTACGCTTTTGTCTGCTGGTGATGCACGAAGACCTGATCGGCTACCTGCTTGGCGCTCTTGAGCCGCACGAGATGCGTCGAGTGGCTCAGTGGTTGGAAGATGACCCCAAGGCACGACTGGAGCTCGAATCGCTTGAGAGATCGCTCCGGCCGCTGGAAGAAGCCTATGAACCGCCTGAGTCACCACCCCCAGATCTAATTGCGAGGACGCTTGCGGCCCTACCCCCCATGCCGTCGCCCGATGCCAATGGGCTAGCCTCCAGTATGTCCGAGGCTCAAAAGACTGCGGATCCGGTTGATTCTGGAAGTTCTGAAATCGTTGAACTGCCGAAGCTTGACCCCAGTCTGGAAAATGCAGGCGGTCGTGGATATGGTTGGACTGACTGGTTAGGGGCTGCCGCGGCTGCGGTCGTCATGCTGACCGTCATCATTCCCGCGTTGGCTGCAGGGCGTTTGGAGGCTCGAAAGACGGCATGTCAGGATCACCTGCGGCAGTTCGGCACCGCGATCACACAGTACGTGAGCCACAGTCCGCAGGAAAGAATGCCAGCGGTAGCTGAGAAGGGACGTGAAGCCTTTGCGGGTGTGTTCATGATCCGTCTGAATGAAGCGGGGTTGTTGACCGATACGGATTTGCGTTGGTGTCCATCTCTCGATCAGCCCCAGAGTAAGGATGCTGCTCTAACGGACTTGGCCACTGTGCCTTCGCTAGATGATCTCCATGATGCTCCGGTTGATCGTCTGAAGCAAATTCAGCAATACGCGGGAGGGCAATACGCTTACAATCTCGGTGTCATCGAGGAAGATCGGCTCAAGTCACCACGCTTTGAGGCACGGTCCTCTTTCGCCATCATGTCAGATGCCCCTCTGCCGGGCATCACAGGAACGACGCAGCACGGTAAAGTCGTGGGGCATCACGGAACCGGCATCAATGTGCTTTACGAAGACGGGCGCGTACGCTTTATCCCGCTTGCTGCGTTGGAGACAATGCCTGATCACCCGCTCCTGAACCACCGAGGCGAGGTCGAAGCAGGAGTGAGTGTTGATGATGCAACTCTCGCGCCAAGTTGGCGTCCACCATTCGTCAATGTGCGGCAGCGATAGTCGAGTTTCAGCATCGTGCGGAGCATGATCCGGAGACTCGAGTGAAGGCAGACGCACATCAAAGCATGCCGAGGCAATGCCAACCCCAACTTGAACCGGGTCTTTCTGATCACATTGCCCAGCATCACGGCTGGGGTACATTCATTTGAAGTCACGCGTGCTTGTTGTTTGGGCGGTCGGGAAATCATTCGGTACGTTGGTTATCGTGACGGTCCCGGTCGCAGCCCACTCGGCACCCCGCAGTAAAGTCGTAATGAAGCCAACGCATTGGACTGAGTAGTCAGCGTGCCCCATTGGTGTGTGGTAAACGCGGCCTTTACCGTAGTCGATTGTCATCATCATCGGTTCGTTTCGACCGGTGCCTTTGAAGTTTTTGTCGGCAAACGCTGTCGCTAAAATCGTCATGTTGTCTGCAGGTCCGCGAAGTTGCTGGTAGAGTTCGTCTTTGGCATGAAGCCACGTTCGTGGCAGTCCTTTGGTGATGGGATGTTCTGGATCTCGTATGACAATCTTGAATTCGTGCTGCGGGCCATGTGAGCCTCCATTGCCCGGCGTGGTGTCGCGGACCGTTTTTCCAGCATCATCGATGTAAACGTAGGGTCCAGTTTTCTCATTTCGCCCCCCCCAGCCACCGAGGCCAATCATCTTGTTGTAAGCTGGCCAGTCACCAAATGAGTTGTCAGCAGCGTGAACAACTACCAAACCACCGCCATTGCGTACAAACTTGTCAAACGCCTGATTCGTTGCGTCGGGCCAAGGTGCAGCATTCCACCCAAAGTTGTTAATCACGACATCGTAGTTATCGAATTTTGGTTTAAAGTCCGGGTCAGGCTTCGGCTGAGGCAGGTCCTGGTATGACTTCCCGTCTTTGAGAGGGAACTCCTTCAGTAGTGCACCTCCTTTCCATGTGAACTGTGTGCGTTCCACATCGACAGTGAAGCGTCCTGATTCTTCAAGGTACTTTTTCATCATGGCCGTTGTTTTTGGCCAAGCACCATGATTGTTTTGACCATCAATGATAAGGGCTTTGAGCTTTTCTTCTGCGCTGAGATTCGTCGCAAGTGTGACGATTGCGGTGGCAGTCAAAATTAATTTGATCAGACGTTGCATTTCAGGTTTTCCAATGAGTAGCGTGAATAGGTTCGTGTCAATCAGTCGCGGCCATGTTTGAGTGTCCATTGAAGGAAGACCGGGTTTTGTTGATTGGTGGATATACCGTTCGTGAATTGTTGTCAGCTTTGCGAATCCTGATATTCTGCAATTTTGGCCATTGAACCACTCAGTTGGCCATAAAGGTCTCTGTAAATCGGAAACAGCTGGTTGTATTGTTTCGTTGCAATTCGGTTGGCAGGCGTTTCATCTGCAACTTTAATTGTCGCTTTGCAGGCAGATTCAATTGAGCGATATGCTCCATCGCCAACAGCTGCAAGTAAGGCCACTCCGAATGCTGGTCCCTGCTCTACTTCCAGTGTGGTAATTTTTTTGCCAAATACATCTGCTTGCATCTGCCGCCACATCGGATTCTTGCTGCCGCCTCCCGAAGCTCGGATTTGACGTACTGGCACATCAAGAGATTGAATGATGTCGAGGCTGTCGCGAAGCGCGTACGTGATGCCCTCCATCACGCTTCGTGTCATATGGCCTCGAGTGTGAGTGAGATTCATGCCAACGAAACTGCCTCGTGCATTAGGGTCTGCGTGCGGTGTTCTCTCGCCATTGAGATATGGTAGGAACAGCAAGCCATTGCTTCCGGCAGCGATCGCGGCAGCCTCAGTAGTTGCCGCTGCGTAGCGATTTTTTGGGGCAATCCCAGCTAGCCCTTGGAGAACGGAATCAACCCACCATTGAAGCGAGCCGCCGCTTGTGAGGTTGACACCCATCATGTGCCATTTGCCGTTCACCGCGTGACAAAAAGTATGAAGCCTGCCGGTCGCATCGTATTGGGGTTCATCGCTGTGAACGAACATCACGCCACTGGTTCCAATCGAAGTGCTAAGGATTCCTTTCCGTACAACGCCATTTCCGACAGCACCTGCGGCACAGTCCCCCGCCCCGCCGACAACTTTGCAAGCCATCGTCAAACCAAGTTTCTTAGCCGCTTCCTTTGTGAGGGTGCCGGTGACTTCATCACTCTCTACCACTCGTGGTAAAATCTGTTCATCAAGTTCAAGCTTGCTCAGTAGGCGTTTGGACCATTTTCGTTTCACAACGTCCAGTAACAGGGTTCCGCTGGCGTCGCTGACTTCCGTGACAAAATCACCAGTCAAGCGTCGACGAATGTCATCTTTCGGAAGAAGGACCTTCGCCAATTTGTCGAAGTTTCTTTTTTCCTTATTTCGAAGCCAAAGTATCTTTGGTGCTTGGAAGCCAGTTAATGCGGGGTTGGCTACCAGCTTGATCAAGTTCTTGCGACCACCCGCTGCGGTCGTGATTTGGTCACACTCTGCGGCTGTTCTTTGATCATTCCACAGCAGTGCCTTGCGGATAACTTGATCGTTCTTGTCAAGGAAAACTGAGCCATGCATTTGCCCGCTCAGGCCAATCGCTTTGACCGAATCTGGCTTCAGCTTGGCTTTCCGCATGACGGCACGGACCGTTTTGACGGTGGCCTTCCACCAATCTTCGGGATCCTGTTCCGTCCAGCCCGGGCGGGGCTGATGGAGCGGGTATTCGGCTACTGATTCAGCGAGGACTTTGCCCGAGACGTCAATTGCAAGTGTTTTGGTTCCGCTAGTACCAATATCAATTCCTAGGTAGTAACTCATGTCTCGGATTCTCCTGCCTCGTACTGCGAAAGACTGTGTGAACTCCGTGCCACTATAGTGCGTAACAACGCTGGGCTTAACCCTCGCGGGAGAGGATTGCCTGCGTTGTTGCCCGATTCAATCGATTCCCGATGTGATTCCCCTGCCACCACGAGCCTGATCTGTGACGCCAGCTGACTTCCCCTCGGACCGACGCCGATTTCTGGTCGGAGCAGCAGCCGTTGTCGCTAGTCTCGAAGTGGGCTGTAGCGAACAGAAGCAAGTAGTGACGCCCGCGGCTCAATCCCGTCAAAATGTACCGTTACGAGTTTTGCTGGTCGGTGAAACCGATGATGAGAATGCCATTTCAAGGGGATGGCAGGCGGTGTCGGAGCAGGAGCTTCAGATCGATGTGCTACCATTGGATAGAGCTGATTCGAGCGGCATCGGCGACGCTTTGCTGGCAAGATCGAAAAAAGCTGATGTGGCGATCTATCCGCTTTTGCTTGTGGGTGAGGCAGCTCGCAACGATGCAGTGGTAGAGATGACGGCTGATGAGGTTAAGCGAATCGAATTAGAAGTTGGACCCTTGTTTCCAACTGCTCGGAATGGCGGGGCTCGTTACGGCGGAACTACCTATGCACTGCCGCTTGGTTGTGCCCTGCCTGCTGTGGTCGCGCAGACCAAGGTCGACCCGCTCGAGTCATGGGAGGATTATGATCAGCTTGTGGAAACTGAGTGGGCACGTTCCGCAGCAGAGCCCACTGCCGCCGGTTGGGCGGGAATGATGTTCTTGTGGCGTTGCAGTGGCATCAAAAATTGGTTGTTTGAGCGAAAAAGTCTGAAGCCGCTCGTGAACACTGAACCATATGTGACGTCGCTTGAGCTAATGCTGAGGACCAATGAGCGATATGCGAAAAAAGATCAGACGCCGGATCAGATTTGGGCCTTGGTCGGTGAGGGAGAGCTTGCCGGTGGAATCGGGTTTCCTGCGCGAAGGTCGCTTGCAAAAAGCAATGCTCAAGTGTTTTCTCTTCCGGGGGTAATAGAGCTTTCCAGGATAGTACTTGATCCCTTCTCGCCGGTGGTTTCGCTATCCGCGAGTTGTCGGCAGACGACCGCGTCAAAACGCTTCATTCAATGGCTGTGCGGCGGGGAAGGTAGTCGTTTGGTACGTGGTCAGGTTGCTGGCATGACTGACTTGCGGGGTGTCGCATCATACAGCGGTGCTTCATCGCCCTACGATGAATGGCTAGCAGAGCAGTTGCAGGCACCCCTGACCGCGCCTTGTCCCCAGTTGAATGGTGCGCCGGATTACCTCGTTGCCTTGGACGAAAACGTGCGCCGTGCTTTGAATGGGGAAGTCACGGCGCAGAAGGCTATGGATGAGGTGGCTGAGCAGTGGGCCGACCTCACTTCAGCTATGGGCAGGGGCAAGCAGATGCGGGCTTGGCGTATGGCTCAAGGGTTACGGGCCTAGCGGATAGTGTCGAAGGCAGTGAGCGATGCTCGGGTGTAGGTTGCTGTGGCTGGTTTGATGAACTGGTTTGGGTACGAAAAAAGGCACGTGTTTCACACGTGCCTTTTTTACTCTTTTTTAAGCTTTCTTTGTTTTCCCTACATGAAAAAAACTACTCGTCGTCGCCTGCATCTTCGGATGCTGTGGCAGCGGCAGTTGTCTCTACTTCATCGTCTGCTTCGTCATCATCGAAAGCAGGCTTTTCGGCAGCTACATTCTCGCGATCATTTTTACCGACCAATTCCAGAATAGCTCGTTGGCCAGCATCACCGAGGCGTGGTGTTGCCAATCTCATGATGCGGGTATATCCACCTGGACGGTCGACATAACGTTCAGCAATCGTGTCGAACAGGATTTTCGCAGCTTCTTTGTCGCCAATTAGCTGGATGATTCGTCGTCGTGCGGCAACGACAGGTGCACGAGCGGTGGCCCATTTCTGCCACTCTTCACTCTGCCGCCACTTTTTCCACTCGTCGCTGCCGCGTTCAGCTGTCGTCTCCAGCTGTTCAGCAGCTTCTGCCGACGGAATGCTTTTCTTGGCAATCGTGATGCACTTTTCAACGAGAGGACGCACCTCCTTCGCCTTATGAAGGGTGGTCGTGATACGACCCGCCACCTTCGGAGCATTCTCATCGAGGCTCGCGTCTCGTTCGGTCAAAAATAGCGCGCTCGCAAGGTTCTTGAGCATCGCTTTGCGATGGCTCGGGCTTCGTCCCAGGGTGCGGCCTCGTCTTCGGTGACGCATGGCATCAAGTCCGTCAAATTATGTCGTTAAAGAATTAGGTGACTGCGATTCGTTAACCGTTCTCTAAAAGAGTGGTTGGTTAGGAACTCGCATTCCAAGGTGTAGGCCGTACTGCGAAAGCTTTTCGCGAACCTCGTTCAAGGTTGTATCGCCGAAATTGCGTACTTCCAACAATGTGTCTTCAGTTCTTTGAACCAAGTCACGTACGGTCTGGATATTTTCGCTCTCCAAGCAGTTGTTGGCACGAACTGACAATCGTAAGTCAGCAAGTGTCATGTTTAGCTTCGCTTCCAGCTGGGCTTCTGGCGATCCAGCACCACCGCGGGCGGCCGAGAAAATACTCGGTCCAAGTTCACGGTACTGCACGAATGGATTAAGGTGCTTTCGCAGGATCTTTGCCGATTCCACCAAAGCCATCTCCGGATTGACTGACCCATCGGTCCAAATTTCCAGATTTAACTTGTCGTAGTTTGTTTTCTGCCCGACACGGGTTTCTTCAACCTCGTAACGAACTCGAGTGATTGGGCTGTAGACAGCATCAACAGGAATGATGCCAATCTCATGATCCACCGTGCTGTGCTCGGTGCTAGGAACGTAGCCTCGGCCGTTCTCCACCACCATTTCCATCATGAATGGCACATCGTCGGTGAGTGTTGCGATGACGTGATCCTTGTTGATCACTTCCACATCCGAGTCCGTTTGAACATCGGCTCCGGTGATTACTCCCGCCTTATCACTTTCAACGGTGATAACACGGGTCGCTTCACTGTGATTTCGAACCACAATGCTTTTGACGTTCAAGACAATTTCCGTGACATCTTCAAGCACGCCAGGGATCGTCGTGAACTCATGCTGAGCCCCGCGGATTTTGATTTGAGTCACAGCGCTGCCCATCAGGCTGCTCAGCAGCACACGGCGGAGGCTGTTGCCGACACTTGCACCAAAACCACGCTCAAATGGTTCTGCAGAAAATTTGCCATAGGTTTCGGTGAGTGATTCGCGATCAACTTCCAAAGCACTCGGAAGTTCCATGCCGCGCCAACGAATATGCATCGTGATGATTACCTCAGTTCTGAAAAACAGATGTGGGAGGTGAAGCTGCTGGGTTTAATGGGTGTTCATACCCTTCATCAAACGAAACGAATGATGAATTGATTTGCTGGTTGGAGTCGTCCTGAAAAAGGACGCTCTGAACTAGACGCGACGCTTTTTGCGAGGTCGGCATCCGTTGTGCGGGATCGGCGTGACATCTTCAATCAATTTCACATTCAAGCCCGCGGCCTGAAGCGAAGTGATTGCGCTCTCACGTCCCGAACCTGGACCTTTCACGCGAACCTCAACGTCCCGCATGCCGAACTTGGCCGCCTTTTCAGCAGCCTGCTGAGCGGCACACTGGCCGGCGAACGGAGTACTTTTACGACTTCCTTTGAAGCCGCTCGTCCCTGCACTGGCCCAGCAAAGCGTATCGCCTTTCGGATCAGTGATAGTCACCGTTGTGTTGTTGAACGTTGCGTGAATGTGCGCGATGCCGTTTGAGACATTACGGCGAACACGTTTCTTTTTGTTTGACTTTGCCACGGCAAAGAATCTCTTGGAAATTTGGAGTGCGGGATAGGAAAACGAGGATATCGCGGACTAACGCAAGTCCTTGACACCCTTCTTGCCGGCAACTGTCTTTCGCGGCCCTTTCCGGGTGCGGGCGTTGGTCTTGGTTCGCTGCCCACGAACAGGCAAGCCGTTGCGATGACGTAGCCCACGATAGGCTTTGATCTCACGCAATCGACCGACGTTTTGAGCCAACTGACGGCGGAGTGGACCTTCGACCGTATAATCACGCTCCAACACTGCAGCGATCCGGCCCAGCTCATCCTCTTGGATTTCACTTGCCGCCCTCGCGGGGTCAATACCCAATTTCTCACATACCTCCCGTGCACTGTGCAAGCCAATGCCATAAAGGTAGGTGAGAGAATATTGAATTTGTTTGTCGTTGGGGATATCGACGCCCATCAAGCGGGGCATAACCGGACTCCGGAGAAAGGTCTAATGTTTATCAGGGCAAGGGTAAACCGAGTCTGAGCGGCGGAAATCGCAGCTTGTTCGACTGAGTCGTCCCAAAATATACCGACCGGCCCCCTATTTGCTCAATGGGGACAGACCATGATTTTTTGCAAGAATTTTATCGAATCATTCTGAGAAACTCGGTCGGGACGTCGTCCCGGGCACTTGCTGGCACACGAGTTTGTTCGATGACCCGGAACTGCGATAGGTCAATCGACAATTTTGTGTCGCCTTCGACGGTCGACCAGACCCGTGTCAGCCATAATTCATGGCAATGAGGTAACATTTGTCGGTAAATTTCTGCACCGCCGACCA